>Ga0209587_1000105_pt1 | contig 39918 bp, 28 predicted proteins | sample NGEPerD_2_FD_184512 | JGI IMG/M metagenome (GOLD analysis project Ga0209587, IMG submission 184512) | Arctic peat soil microbial communities from the Barrow Environmental Observatory site, Barrow, Alaska, USA - NGEE PermafrostL1-D... | ecosystem: Environmental > Terrestrial > Soil > Wetlands >...
GTCAGATTGCTTGAACTATCCGACCTCACAATCCAACCTTCGTTATAGTCTGGGTCAGAATAACTCATTCCTCCTTTTGGCTCAACTTTGACAGATATTTCGGATGTCTTCTCTGGATATAAATAGATGACAGGCTTGGCACATTCTGCCGGAGAAACATATTTGTTGCTTTGAAATTTAATGAGTCTATCAAACGGATCTATCCAAAAAAACATAGGATGCCCGTTTACAAATCCTTCATATGATAATCCATCGCCAGCAGACCAATCCTTTATCTTTTCATAAAAATCTTTTAAAGATTTATGATTAATGTCTTTCAGCTCATAGATTATATCTCCCATGGAGTTTCTACCAGACACTTTCAAGTCACTGCTTATACTAATTTCATTTCTCGAAACTACTGAAATATAATTACTACTACCGCAACCCGTCACATCTGTAAAAGTATAGCCTTGAGCATTTCTTGTTCCATCATTCCAATTTATTTCTGGCACATTATTTTCCCCCACAAAATCTACTTTGAGAGAATAGACTTTCACCGTTCCATCAGGTGCTTTGACATAGAAACCGTTCCTTGAGAAAATATTATATACCTCTAGTGCATCATTCACTGTTGTATAAACATCACCCAAGTCCTTATCAACAAAAGCCTTTTTGAGATTTTGAGATTCAAAAATTACATTTACTCCCTGTTGAAGTGTCAAAACTTGTCGAGAATTTGGACCGATAAATGATTCTGGAAATTCCAAAGATGGAATCACATAATTTTTATCAATACTGAATTTTGCCCTATCGAACCCGTCACCGTCATAAAGTTCATCAGAATATTTTTCAAGAAAAATCATTTCTCCTGTTTTTTCATCTTTGATAAATCTATAAAATCCTGGATAGAAAGCAGGACCATCAAATGAGGCACTAACTAATATAGCTTCTCCTTTTTGAGGATATTCTCCAGAAAATTCACCGACTTTATAATATTTTGATCCCCCTTCACGAGAATAGCCATCACTCTCTTTGAAAATTTTCAGACTGGCAATCTCTATCAGATCAACCCATAAAATTTCACCAGAAATCTTTGTATTCGAAAACTCGTCCTGATTTTCTGTAAAATTTTCAGATTCGTCTATGGGCAATTCCTGAGCAGGCATTTTTATTTCCTCAAGTTTTTGCAAATCAGATATTTGTTTTTGTAAAGCGCTGATGTTATTTTTCAAATCATCGCTTTCCCTCTCTTGCAGAAGATAAAACTTTGCACCAAGTACTATGACCAATAAGAAGAAAACAAGCCCCATAAAAGCAAGTACTCCTACAATTATATACTTACTCTTAGACTTTTCTTCCTGTTGAGATTCATTGATTTGTGGATCCATATATTTTATTTTAATTATTTATTAATAAATTTTGAGATTCTAATTTTATTTTTCCCTGTAGTATCTGATTTTTCATATTTTGAGAAACAGAAGAATTACTTGCTAATTCATCCAAAATTCTATCAGCTTTTTCTTTGTTCATCAAATATATTTGGGAATTTCTAGTTTCCGTTGGAAATAAAGTAAATTCGATATCAGGTTTATCAAAAACAACACCAACTCCTAAGCCTTGTTGAGGTTCAGAAGAAAATGCTTCATCGAAGAGAAAGCTTCCCAAAGAATAAAATATAAGTTTGTTTTTATAAACTTCCACGGGCTGAATGGCGTGAGGATGAGATCCAAAAACCACATCAGCGCCAGCATCAATCAATTGATAGGCTTTTTCTTGTTGATTTTTGGAAAAGTTTTCTTGATATTCACTTCCCCAATGAGCATAAGCAACAACAAAGTCCACTTCGTCTCTAATTTTTTTAATTTCAGTTACAACCTTTTCAAACCCCATGCCGCTAAACTCATTGTAACCAACAAAACCGACTTTTGTTTTTCTGATTTCCTTCACAATTGAAATCCCAGCCTCGTTTAGTGAATCCCCAAAATAATCGATTCCACTTTTTTCTAAATGTTTTTTTGATTGAGTTAGTCCTGTTTTTCCAAAGTCAAACGAATGGTTATTTGCGAGATTAAAGACATTGAAACCGAATTTTTTCAGCGCAGGGACAGAACTTGATTCAAAGGCAAAGGCGATTTTCTCAAAAAGAATTGGCTCTATCTGAAAGTCAAGAAAAGAGCCTTCCAGATCAGCCAGTACAATATCACTCCCACCTAAAAATCGTTCAATATGAATAAATGGATATTTACTGCCACTTTCATCGATTGCCTGGCCAACAGAACCATCTAGCATCAAACCTCCAAAAGCCAAAAGAGTAACCTTGTTGTTCTCTATTTTGTCACCAGAAGAAAATAATCCAGTTAGATAGCTTGTAGTTTCAAATATATTTTCATCTTTCAAAATTTTTGCCGAATTAGAATGACCTAAAAGATGAAAGCTTGAAGCATTTCTGATATCAAGATATTTCAAAAGAATTCGAAGAGTTGGTTTTGAATCAACATCTAGAAATTTCGTTCCCTCATAATCAAAATTCTCTATAACCGCCAAGCTTTTTTCATCATGAAAATCCGCGGCGGAACTTGGCAAATAATGCGAGAAATCTAAAGAAGCAATAATCAAAGAATCTTCAGGCAAAATCTTTTCAAGCTTCTCAACAAAATCATTTCCCGCTTCAATGGAAAATGTATCTTTCACAATCAAAGGAACAATTTTCGCATTGGGTAAAGTTTTTTTGATAAAAGCGACTATATTCGAAATTCCGTGTTCTTTCTCGAAAGGCCATTCCTCAACATTCAACAGGCTCACGTCTTGCATTTTTTCTATTAAATCTTTGTCAGACTCCAAAATTCCGTATGGAGTTTGCCAATCGTATAGAGATGAGACAACCTGTCCTCGACCGGCAAAAAAATGATTGGGACTAATCAAGACAACCGTAACAGCTTTTTTTGAAGAAACCGCATTCAAGGCTTCGGCGATTAAATTGGGAGCAAGCAAATGATGATTAACGATTATCCCTTTGATATCATCTTCTGTATTTTCGAGAGGCTCTAAATCTTCAAACGCCTTATCATAAAATTCTGCCTGATTGAAAAATGAATAATGAAAATTTAAGGCTTGAGATGATTCTTGAGATTCAATCTGTATTTCTTCATTATTAAAATATATTTTGTTATGATTTTCCTGAAGAAAAAAATAGCAATAAATTCCAAACCCAAAAACCATCAATAAAATTATAATCGAAAAAATATTTTTTGACCTCATTGTTTTTCTTTAATCTGGCAAGACTGAAATTAATTCGGCGATTTTTGGATTCTGGGCGATGATTCGATATTCCAGAAGTTTCATCACAATCGCCAAATGTTTCAGCTCAACATCAACGTGATTTGGATGTTTTAAAAGTTCAACAATTCCCTGCCCCAAGTCATTAATATATTCCGGAATTGTTTCAGAATTGATTTTTTCTTTGAGCTGTGCGATGATTTTATCAAGTTCATTCTTGTCTAGCCAAACTCCGTGACAATCAAGACAAATATCAACCATAATATCTGTGCTCCCATATTTGATTTTGAAAAGTGGCTTCCCATCTCTTGGACAATCAATCGATTTTCCACTAACCATCAGCTTGTTCTTGTCTTCCCACAAATCGAAATCCAACCAAATCAAATTATTATCGCGATTGTCACGCGAAATCCGTAATTCATTTTTATCAAACCACAAACCTCCGCAATGAGAGCATCTATCAATCTTCACACCATTGATTTTGGTCTCTTTTAAATCTTCAATTTTACATTTTGGACATTTCATACAATTAATATTAAAACGTTAATTAGGCTATTTGTAATTTAATAATAGTTTATTTGAACATTATTGGCAAACATTTTGCTGCTAATATAACTTCTTAATTGCTTACCTTGTAAATACACAAATTTTTTATATTTTCGTCACAATTCGGGCTATTCTCATCTTCTAGTCTTGTTGATAACTCAAAACTTTTTCCGTCGGCTGATGCATAGCTATAATAGAATCCCTCTTTTGGATCAAGCGGAATTTCTGTCCCAAGTTCGGATTTAATTTTCTGAGTAACATCATTATTCTCGTTTAGTTTCGCGGGAGAAACACTAATCGGATACTCACCATTATTAATCTTATATTTTTCAATTCCAATTGATATGTAATTTATATCAGATAGCCTTATCCCATCTCTTTGAGCAAGATTCAAGACTGGAGGAAATTCTGTGGAGATTGAATCTATGTTAGTGATATTATTATCAGTTTCTTCATTGTCTAATGTTTCGATAGCGCTGTTCCATGAATTTAGACACTCTTTTTCTTTAGTCAGTAACTGAACACAAAGTTCAAAATCTTTTCCATCGTCTAGCTGTCTATATTCAAGATATTCTTTTACTTCTGGATTTATTCTATGTTCTAGAGAATCTAAAGATTCAGGGTATTCCTCATTTTCGTCATAATAAAGTTCTAAATTTAATTCGATTTGTGATATTTCTATGCGCCTAAAAGAATCTTGTGCCATTTCTCTTGCAGGACCTAGAAGAGAAGACATAATTATATACAAAAATATCGGTACTATCAATAATCCCAGCACGGACACAACAAGATAACTCATTTTTGCTTCTGACGAAGGACTGAACTCAAAATTACCTTTGATGCTTCTGAGATTGCTATAAATCAGATAATTATATATCACAAAGAAAGGAGTAATTAAAAATGTTACGATTTGACCCAAAAAGTCAACTATTGCTTTCACAAGATTCTTATCTTGAACCATAATGGACAAAATTGCAGTTAAAATTAGAGATGCAATTATTAAGATAAAAATTAGTATTAAAAATGTCAGAATGAGAAATACGAGTCTGAGAAAGACGCCCCACCAATGGCCTCTAACATATTCTCTGCTTTTCAACAGTGCACTCATACCTGCAATATCCTCCTCGATTACAATAAAAACAGCAAAGCTAAACCAAATAGCAAAAATCATACCAGGGATAAAGAAGAAAAAGAAACCCCCAATAATGATAAACCCCGAGACCAATGAAACCCACAGAAATGGACTAATTTTTTGCCAACCTCTTTTGAAAGATTCCTTGATATTAATGTTCTCCGCACTGTCCTTTATTGCGTATATCATAGCGGTTTGTCCCCACAAACTAACTGTAATCGCTATAACTACAAATCCAATCATCAGAATGATTGCAATAAAATATATTAAAAAAGAGACACTTGAACTTTCCGGAAACAAATAATTTACAGCTGTTGTTCCGAAGGTCATAACAAGACTCAGAATAAACATTATTGCGAATGGAATAAATGACACACCTACAAGAGTTTTAAATCTTTTCTGGTAGAGACTTTTTGTCCTTACAAGTAATTCCCAACCACTCAATAGTGAAGATTGATTTTCTGTAAATTCAGTATTGTTCGCTTTCTCCGCCTCAAGCTGCATGCTCTTTTTTTCCTCGACATCCGACGAAGGATTCTGCATATTTTCTTGTTCAACATCCTCTCTGTCTCTATTGCTATTATAAGATTTTATTTTCTCAAAGTCTATTTTATTGGGGTCAATATTCATAATTTTCTATTTATGAAATTATCTATTAATGTATTATATAATATTTTTGGAATCTTCGCTATCTTTTATGGACAAAGAGTTTAGGCTATAGCTTAAAATAATTGAAAAAGAATACTACTTGTCATCCCCTTGTAGAAGGGAATCCAGGATTCATCTCTCCAGTTTTATAAATTTCATTATAATATATATTTAATACTAGCCCTGGACCCACATAGGAATTTATGCTGAACTTAATTTAGTACGAGAATGACAATATAATTTTATGAGTCTAATTCTGGATTCCCGACTTCTCGAGAATGACAAAAAAATTTATTATAAAAACGAAAATGAACTATAATAAATTATCTACCCACTATAAATAACGATGAGACAATTTTTACTTAAAATCAAAATATTTTTTCTTCTTTAATTTTTCAGGAAAGTATTCTTGTTTTTCTTCATATTTAAAATCAGGCGAGTATTTATAATCTTTGCCATAGTTCAAGTCTTTCATTAGTTTTGTGGGAGCATTTCTGATGTGCAGTGGCACGGGAAGATTGCCAAATTTTCGAATATCATCCACGGCTTCGCCATAAGCCCGATAGAGTTCATTACTTTTTTTGCTCTTGGCCATATAGGTAACGGCTTGAGCCAGATTCACGGAACATTCTGGCATACCAATGAAATGACAAGCCTGATAGGCACTCACTGCTTGGTCGAGAGCATGTGAATTGGCAATACCAATGTCCTCGGAAGAAAAACGGATCAAGCGCCTCGCAATATAGAGAGGGTTTTCTCCTCCTTCCAACATTCTAGCAAGATAATATAATGCCGCATCCGCATCGCCACCTCGCATTGATTTATGAAGAGCGGAAATAATATTATAATGCTCCTCGCCATTTTTATCATAAGCCAAAGATTTTTGCAACGCTTCTGCAATCGTTTTTTTGTCAATTTTCGGATTGATATCACTGGCAAATTCAAGAGCGCTCAAAGCAATTCGCGCATCCCCGTCAGCCATCTCCGCTAAAAATTGCAAATCTTTTTCACTAATCTCAATTTTCAAATTACCCAATCCTCTTTCTTTGTCTTGCAAAGCACTTTGCAAAATCCGAAGAATATTTTCAGCTGAAAGTTTTTCCAAAACAAAAACGCGCGAACGAGAAAGGACAGCGTTATTCACTTCAAAGCTCGGATTCTCTGTGGTAGCTCCAATCAAAATAATTGTCCCATTTTCGATATGTGGCAAAAGAGAATCTTGTTGAGATTTGTTGAAACGATGGATTTCATCAATAAACATAATCGTCTTTTTGCCCTCTTTCTTCAACTCCTCGGCTTGCTTGATTTTTTCTCGGATGTCTTTCACTCCACTGGTTGTGGCGCTCAATTTCAGAAACTCACCCTTTGTCGCCTTGGCAATCACAAAGGCAATCGTTGTTTTTCCGGATCCAGGAGGACCCCAAAAAATCATTGAAGGAATTGCATCGCTTTCAATCGCCTTTCGTAAAATTTTCCCCTCCCCCAAAAGTTTTTCCTGCCCCACAAAATCCCCCAAAGTTTTGGGACGCATTCGATCAGCTAGCGGAATTTTGTGATTTGGATGAGTCATAATTCAATTCTTCTATTAATTTTTCATAATCAAAACTAACTTAATGAAATAGCCTCTTGTTAATAATCTCCTGTAATTTTGTGCTTTTTAAAGGAATGGAAATCAGACCAAGCGCCAAATTTCTGAATATTCCAAGCTTATCAAGAAAATTCAAAATCTTTGTATGTCGATTGCTTACCTTCACTATATTTTTAATCTTTTTAGAACGATAATTTTCATCCAAAACAGACTTCGCAACCTCTTCTCCTGAAACCAAGGCGGCGTGAATTCCCTCGCCAGTCAAGCCCGAAGTGAGACCCGCCGATTCACCAGCGAGGAAAATATTTCCAAATTTATATCCTCGATAGTCATAGTTGATTGTATAAGCTTGATATTCCCCTTTTGAAATATCAATCTTGTTTTTTTCCAACCAAAGATGAAAATTTTCGCGGAGCTTTTTTGCTGAAAGCATATTTGTGTTACAGCCACAACCAATTGAAACAAAATCTTTTCGCGGAAAAATCCAGGCATACCACGAATTGAACAATTTCGAATCAAAGAAAAACTCCAATTTCTGATATTCTTTACTGGGAATGATGTACTGAATTGCCACACAAAATTTTTCCGTTTTCAGCCCCAAATATTTTCGCACAATTGAATTGGCACCATCAGCCCCGACAAGATATTTGAAACCAATTTTTTCATCCTGACCAATAACGACATAATCTTTTTGTATTTCCGTTACTCTGGTATTAATTCTGATTTTCATTTTACTTGGATTAAGTTTGCTAAGTTGCCACTGACCAAACTTCTTTCGATCGATTGTAAAAAGAAAGTCATCATCTGCTTTGATTTCATTTTGAAAAAGCGGAGAATGAATCGTCATGGCTTTATATCTTTTTTCCAATAATTCGTCAGGGATATTAAACCTCTCTAAGTCAGTATTCGGTAACCCACCTCCACAAACTTTTGGTCCAACGACTTCATTTTTTTCAACTAACAAAATAGTTCGATTAGATTTTGCCAACATTTCGGCACACCTCAACCCCGCAGGACCAGCACCAATAATCACCACATCATAATTCTCCATAACATATGTATTTTAAAATTTAAAAAACATTCCAACAGTAATACTGTGAAAAGTTTTATTAATGAAATCTCAAATTGGGATTAACTAGCATCAGTTCTTTTTTTATAATATAGGAAGCTCTGGTAGGCTAATAAATGTATACTTTTAGAATATATTTTTTGAGTTAAATCCTGGATCCCCGTATTCACGAGGATGACAAAAACTGCGTTTTTCAGAGGTTCCTATATCGAAAAACAAAATAAAGTTATTCCCTTTAATATTAAGTGAAACATTATATTGTACTTTTCGCTTCTACCACTGGATTATTCTTAATGGGTAAAGATTTAAAATTAGCCGAAATAACCAGAAGCATCACAATCGTAAAGAACAAAGGAATTTCAAGGTTGGGAAAAATCCAAAATACGGTTGCCTCCAAAATAACCCCAAGGGTTATAGCGTGTAAACCAATTTGATAGGACTTACCATATTTTATATTTATTTTCTTTATCTTGAACATTAACCAAATTAGAAACGCACCAAAAATCAGGTAGATTAGATACTTCAAGATAGAAGCAAAAAGGAAACAGATGAAGATAATTGGTACAATTATAATTGGCAGAATTTTGATATAAGGCATAATTTTCTGCACCGCTACAATAACTTTTGCTTTAGTAACTACCCCGTCAAGATCTTGACCCAAGGGCTGAATTTTTATAGTCCCCGAGTCCAGATAGGTGACACTATCTCTGCCTAGAAGAACAGCTGTGTCATATTCTCGAAATAAGTCTAAACTCATAGAAGAACCTGTATCAATCACCAACAGATTCTCGACGGCTTCTTCCGAACTTATATTTTCCTCCTGAAATTCAACTGGTGCTTTAATAAAATATGGCTCTTTGACATTAGTCGAAACTTTTCCACCTTTCACGGTTATTTCAAGTCCATCAGGATAGTAATTGGAAACACCTGGACCAACTTCAGCGATTGACTTGTTCATTTCTGGAAAAGTTGAGATTGAAAAAGCAATGGTCGCAATCAAGGCAATCAAAACCATCAAGGACAAAAAATATTTAAACGAATACGAGAAAGGCTTGCTCAAAATCTCACTATAATATTTTGGACCATTAATGCTCGACTTGATTTTTTCGATAAATTTCATATTTTTGTTTTTAAAAAAATTAATGAATATATTCAAACTATCTTTCTTCTATTATACAACATATTCCAATAATTTTCTATTTTTCTATTTTTTCGTAACACCATTTCTCTCTACCTCTGAACCACTCTTGCTTATTAAATCCCCAAACTGTTCTTCAATAAATTTTATAATTTCACGCTTCTTGCCACCTTGATTATCGTCCTCAAAATATTCACAACATGTTGTATAAATTCTAATCGCCTCTGCAAAATTTTCGTCATAGCTTTTTTCATTTTCTTTTTCATGCTTACCAGCATATTCCGTCACATTTCCGCATCTATCTATAATCTTTTTCCATTCTTCAAATCCGTCTTTATTGTAGATGAAATATGCATAAATATGATGACCTACTTCATGAGAGATAGTTCCTAGTTTATATGCCTCTTTTCTTTTATCTTTGTCTATACTTTCAAGATAAGATAATCCAAGACCATCCAAGTCTTCATTGTCAGTTAATCCAATATTTTGCTGATCGTATTCTTGATTATATACTGAGATTGGGGTTGCAAGATAGAATTGTATTTCTATATTATTTTCTGGCTCAGAATAAAGAAGTTCGCCATCCATATAATAGTTTGCATTAGAACCTGCTCTGAATATATATTTACTAAAACATTTTCTTTCCTCGTCGCTTTGCAAAATTTCTTCAAATATTTTTTTGGGGACAAGGTAATTTCCTTTTTCCATTTCGAAAGGATTATCCTTCTCCAAATATACTATTATTGTGCCAAAGTCTATCCGAAATGATTCAATATAAGACGCCTTCAAAAGAAACTCATCAAATTTTGAATTTATAAACTTTTCAATATTTTCCTTGCCGATGTCTTTGTCTGCTTCCTTTTCATAACGAAATTCAAAGTCTACAATTGCTTCCTCCTCCTTTTCCCGTGCATTTTTTAAATTATTACAGACCTCCAGCGAACACCCACATTTTGACTCATGAAATTCACTAAATTTATTTTTAATTTCAAGTTTCTTTTCAGGAGAGAAAATATTATCATTTTCCTTTTCAGTATTCCCCGCAACAAGCTCCTTTTTTCTCTCTCCCTCCTCTGAAATATTCGAATTTGCTGGATTTTCTCCGATTTTGAATTCCATAATTATTATTTAATATCGAATTATTTATTCTCCCGTTCTCTGAGTTCCCGAATTCTCTGTTCTGCCGTAACAGTTCCTTTCTTTTCCAACTCCTTGTCATCTTCCTCTTTGGGTAGTTCAACTTTATGAAGCCGTTCACCTAAGTCATCTGAAAATTCAGTGGCTAATTCTGGATTGCGTTTTTTACCTGTTTCGTCTATATACGGTTTTAAATCACCATGCTCATCCGTGTCTCTTCCAGGAATTTCTCCACTTGCAATTTCCCCTCTCAGCTCTTCGAGTCTTTTTCTTGCTTCTGTTTTTTCTTCTTCTGGGATATCTAAATTTTCTGGTTTTGTTTTACGCCCACCCGTAGAATCCGAAAACTCCATTTCATAATGTGAATTTGGCATAAAATTATTTCCACTATTTAATTCTGGTGCTTCAATTCCCATATTTTTAGTTTTATTTAATTAATTTCTTCAAAACAATAACGGACTTTGCGGTCCGTTATCAAGTTAAATCTATTTTTTCTTTTTGGCAGTCTTTTTCTCTTTTCCCCCCAAATAAATCATTGTCTTCAGAACTGTATCTGGGGTGAGGGAGATACTGTCGATTCCCTCCTTGACCACAAACTCGGCAAATTCTGGGAAATCTGAAGGAGCTTGACCGCAAATGCCAACCTTTCTCTTTCTCTTATGTGCTCCTTTGATGAGTTGTCGAATGAGAATTTTCACTGCTTCATTTTTCTCGTTGGCGATGTGAGACAAACCTCCATTATCGCGATCAATTCCCAAAGTGAGCTGAGTCAAGTCATTACTGCCGATTGAGAAACCATCAAAAATCTTGGCAAATTCATCAACCAAAATTATATTAGCTGGAATTTCCGCCATCACATAAACTCGCAAACCATTTTTCCCTCTTTCCAGTCCTGCTTCTTTCATCACTTCCAGAACTTTCTTACCTTCCTCTACTGTTCGGCAAAATGGCACCATCACAATCACATTCGTCAATCCGAACTCTTCTCGCACTTTCAAGATTGCCTGACATTCCAACTTGAATGCATCTCTATATCTTTCATCATAATATCGAGACGCACCTCTCCAACCAATCATCGGATTTTCTTCTTTTGGTTCAAAATAAGTTCCTCCAATCAAATTGGCATATTCATTGGTTTTGAAATCAGAAAATCGAACGATGACATCATTTGGATAGAAAGCTGCTCCCAATTTTCCAATGCCTTGAGCGAGCTTATCCACAAAAAATTCAGTCTTCGTTTTATACCCTGCCGTAATATTATTAATTTTGCTCATTGTTTGTCTATCAATCTTTACTTCTTTGGTTTTACTATCCATCGCCATCAAAGCTAAAGGATGAACTTTGATACTGTTATTGATAATAAATTCTTCACGGGCAAGTCCGACTCCATCATTGGGAATAAATGATTGGGTAAAAGCTTGATCTGGTTCTGCCAAATTTAACATCATTTTCACTTTTGGTTTTTTCAATTTTCCAAGATTAGTTTTCTTGACTTCAAAATTAAGAAGTCCTTCGTAGATATAACCTTCTTCACCTTCAGCACAACTAACCGTGACATCTTTTCCATTTTTGATTACCTGAGTCGCTGTTCTAGTTCCCACGACACAAGGAATTCCCAGTTCTCGAGAAACAATTGCCGCATGACATGTTCTTCCTCCAGAGTTTGTCACAATAGCAGAAGCAATTTTCATAATTGGCTCCCAATCTGGATCCGTCATTTCCGTCACCAAGACTTCTCCTTTTTTGAAAGTTTCAATGCCACTGACATCCTTGATTATGTGCACATTGCCTTTGCCAATTTTATATCCAACAGAAGCACCAGAACAAAGAATTCTGCTTTTTTTGCCAATGATATATTCTTCTAGAATATTAGTATCCCGCACACTTTGCGCAGTTTCTGGACGAGCTTGAACGATAAACAATTTTCCGGTTATCCCGTCTTTTGCCCATTCCATATCCATCGGTCTTTTGTAGTGCTCCTCAATAATTGTTGCCCACTCGGCAAGTTGAATGATTTCTGCATCTGTGATACAAAATTTCTTACGATCTTCAATCGGAACTGGAATATTTTTTACAGGTGATTTTCCTTCTGTACTATAAATTAATTTCAATGCTTTTGAGCCAAGAGTTTTTTCGATAATCGGTCTAAATCCTTTTTTGAGAGTTGGTTGAAAAACATAAAATTCATCTGGAGTAACCTTTCCTTGAACAATATTTTCACCAAGTCCATAAGCAGCGTTTATCAAAACTGCATCACGAAATCCAGATTCCGTGTCAATGGAAAACATCACTCCACTAATTGCTCTGTCAGAACGGACCATTTTTTGTACGCCAACGGAAAGTGCAATTGAAAAATGATCAAATCCCTTGTCTTCTCGATAGGAAATTGCCCGGTTTGTGAAAAGAGAAGCGATACATTGCTTGGTTGCATAAAGAATATTGTGAATTCCTTTGATATTCAAATATGTATCCTGTTGTCCTGCAAAAGATGCATCAGGCAAATCTTCAGCTGTGGCACTGCTACGCACGGCAGTATCGACATTTTTCCCATATTGTCTTTCCATCTCTGCATAAGCGATGGCAATTTCTTCATTCAAGTCTTCGGGAAGCGGAGCTGCCATAATTGCTTGGCGAACTTGTTCACCACGATCAGAAAGATTTCTCATATCGTGAGTATTCAAATCTTTGAGAATTTCTTTGATTTGAATCATCAAGCCAGAGTCTTTCATAAAGTGCCGATAGGCGTTCGCCGTCAAAGCAAAGCCATTGGGGATGCTGACATTTTTCTTGGTTAATTTTTGATACATTTCTCCCAGTGAGGCATTCTTTCCCCCCACTAAATCAACATCCGTATTAGTTACTTCGTTGTACCAAAGAATGTATTTCTCTTTTCTATTTTTCATTTTTTTTTATTACTTTTTAAAACTATTTATAAATCCAGTATAGCATAAATTTGTTTGGTTGAAAAATCAAAATTGACTCCACCATTCCTCCTGAATCAGACACTGCCCGTGTGAAGCCAACAAGCGACTGGAGTGTAGAACGAAATGGAATGAAGTTCTGCTGAATGCGGGCGTAATGTGAAACTTCATACGAACTTCATCGGGAGTGAAAATACAAAAAAACTATATACGGATATATAGAGTCAATAACAAAACCATTCTTTTCTGAAAATTACTTTCCAATCTTTTCTTCAACGACAGACAAACGATTTTTGAGAACAGAAACATCAACAGTCAAAAGTTCAACCTTTTCCTCACATTCAATCGGACATCTTCTGCCCATCATTTGCTCAGCCAAAAGAGAAATACTACTTTTCAAATCTTCTGCGACAACATCAAAATGTCTTTTCATTTCTGTGGTAGAGTCAGCTAGTTCTTCCTTGGTCGCAAAATTCTTCAGATCCTGCTTTGTTGCGAAAATAACTTTTAATTTTTTTATATCCTCATTAGTAATCATAAAATTTGTTTACTTAATATATATTCATATTATATTCCCATTAAAAATAATCGTCAATTTTTTTTCTATCCAACGAGAAACTAGAGTGTAAAACGAAATGAAATGAAGTTCTACCGAATTCGGATATAATGTGAAGCTTCAGTCAAACTCCGATATCTCTATGTTTGACACTCCATGTGATTTTGCGAATAGAAAAAAATTTTTTCAAAAAAAATACAAAAAGTGTAAATCACAAAAGGCTCCAGTCGGGAGACTGGAGCCAACACACAATACCTATTAAACTCTGTGAAACTGTAACTAAAACCTATTTCTTCCTCTCTTCAAAATCTTCATAATTTCCCAAGTAGGCTTTAACTTCATTGTTTCTGATTTCCCAGATAATGTTACACACTTCGGTCAAAACCGACCGGTCATGAGAAACGATGATAATCGGTCCGCCAAAACCTTTGAGGACTTCGTTGATGGCATCTTTGCTTTGAATGTCGAGATGATTAGTTGGCTCATCGAGAATCAACATATTTGATTCGCTCAAAATCAATTCTGCCAGGGCCACTCTGGCTCTCTCTCCTCCACTAAGAGCGGAAACTTTTTTGAAAACATCTTCTCCTGTGAAAAGAAGTGCTCCCAAAACAGTTCGAATTTTTTCCTGTCCAATACTGACTTTTGATTCAACTTCTTCCAGAATAGTTTTCTGAGGATCCAACTCTTCATGAGCCTGAGCATAATATCCAATCTTCACGCCGTTATTAAATTTGATATCACCAGCAATCGCTTGATTTTTCCCAGTCAAAATCTTGAGAAAAGTTGACTTCCCTGCTCCATTCGGACCAATGATGCCAATTTTATTTTCTTTCTCAATCACCCAGTTTCCTTCAAAAACTGCCAGAGGAAAATTTTCTCCACCCACAAAAAGATCCTTAATCTCCAAAACTTTTTGCGGAAGTCTCTTGGCAATATTAAATTTGATTTTGACTTTTTTCTTATGCTCTTCTGGCTCGGAAATTTTCTCCATTTTCTCTAGCAACTTGATTCTGCTTTGCACTGCCCGAGCCTTCGTTGGTTTATACCGAAATCGCTCGATCCATTCATTCTGTTCTTTCAAATACTTCTGCTGAATTTTATATTCCACTGCTTTTCTTTGTTCGCGCTCGTTTCTTTCTTCCAAATAGTTGGAATAATTGCAAAAATATTTTTCAAGTCCTCCACGCTGAAGTTCAAAAGTTTTATTGCAAACTGAATCAAGAAATCTCTTGTCATGGGAAATCGCCAGAATCGCTCCATTCCAACTGCCAAGAAATCTTTCCAGCCAATCAATTGTATCAAGATCGAGATGGTTCGTTGGTTCATCAAGAATCAAAATGTTTGGTTTTTGCAAAACAATCTTGGCCAGAGCCAGTCGGGTTTTTTCGCCCCCAGATAAAGAGCTTACTTTTCGCTCCCACTCGCTCGCGGGATAATTAAATTTGTCCAGAACCTCTTCTGCATATTCTTCATATTCATATCCCCCTCGATCCTCATAATCGCTCGTCGCTTCTCCATATTCCTTGATGACTTCATCCATATCCGCGCGCTTCGAATCAGACATCAAATTTTCCAACTCTCTTTTTCGGGCAATTAACTTGTATATTTTTTCATCGGCAGATAGCACTTCTTCCATAATTGTATTATCAAGAGAATTCCAATGTGTTTCCTGTGGCAGATAACCAATTCTCAGATTTTTATTATTCTGCACTTCACCGCTCTCAATTTCCTCCTGCTTCATAATAATTTTGACCAGGGTACTTTTTCCCATTCCATTCGCTCCCACAATCGCAATTCGGTCGTCACTATTGACCACCAAGTCGATATTACGAAACAGTTCTTCCGTACCAAATTTCTTTGAAACCTTACTCAAAATCACCAACGAGCCATCCACTGGTTTGCTTTTTATCACTATATCATTATTTAACATATATTTAATTTAATTTAATTTTAATTATTGCTCCGAATAATATCATCCTGAAGTGCAGTAGAGACGACGATTTATCGCGTCTCAAATGCATGACGATTTATCGCGTCTCTTAATTTCTACCCTGGCTTCAGCCGAGGGTTATCGAAACTTTAGTTTCAAGCGTTTCTGAAAACACGTAATACTAAAGTATCACAAACCCTCAACTAAAGTTGGGTAGAAAATATTTAGATTTTTCTGGAGCTCAGGTTTTAACCTGTAAAATTGTGTTTTCTGCGACTAACTTACACTCTGAAGAGTGAACTCCAAGATAATTTAATTTTATATTCTACCCGGCTTCATCCGAGGGTTATCGAAACTTTAGTTTCAAGCGTTTCTGAAAACACGTAATACTAAAGTATCACAAACCCTCAACTAAAGTTGGGTAGAAATTTAATTGTTTCAATATACAAGTTGCATAATACCGACAGTTAAAATTTTTCTGGAGAACAGGATTTAACCTGTAAAAATGTACTCAATTTACACTCTAAACAGGCTGCCAGAAAAAGTGGAATTTACCCTTCAGGGTTTCATAGGGTGTTGCTAACCTAAGCTATTTTTTGAAATCCTAAAGGATAAATTCCATATTTCTGGACTTTACGGGCAGCCTGTAAAGAGTGAACTCCAAAATAATTTTAAGCTAGTGTGAAATTGCGTATGATTTGTAGCTACTCTCCCAAACAAAAAACCTACTAAACAAGTCTATTGTTTTATTTGCCAGATTCGCTATATTTTACAAGTTAAATCGTAAAATTATGCGTGACAAAAAACAATCCACCTAATTAGCAGGCTTTTCCCCAAACAAAACAACACAGCCGAAAATTCGACTTGTGTAGAAACTATATGGTTTTAGAAAAAAATTGTTCATGTATTTTCTTAAAGTACCAACAGTATAACATATTTTTTTTATATGTCAATATTTCGTTAATTTTATACCTCCAGCATTTCCTGACATTCTTGATTTATCCCTTCACAAGTGGATCTCGTCCTAAATCAATTTCTTCCTTGTCGCTTAAACCATCTCCATCTGTGTCAAACTTTTCAGGATCAGTTCCATATTTTCTCTCATCAACATCACCCAATCCATCTCGGTCGCTATGAAATTGTCCATCTCCCAAGGGATCATATCCGCTTTCAATTTCTGACTTGTCAAGATATCCGTCGCCGTCGGTGTCAGCTTGAAGTGGGTCTGTATAATATTTTACAACTTCATCAAAATCAGACAATCCGTCGCCGTCTGTATCCGATGAATTTATATCCGTTCCTAACTCTTTTTCTCGATCATCCGTCAACCCGTCACCGTCAGTATCTATAATTTGAGTCTCCTCAACTTTCGCTTCTTCTTTTGTTTCAATCTCTGTTTGTTTTTCATCAGCATTTCGAATTGAACATCCCGAAAAAGAAACAGCAACAAACATTAATAAGAATAGAGTTACAATTTTTTTATGATTTTTCATTTGCTTTAACGTTAATAATAATCTAATTAGGGTCTGCTGATTTTCTTTTAATCTTTTATAAAATGAGATAAATTTAGAAATATACAAAATATTGTTTGGCTTGTCTAATCCAGTTTTTTACACACCCCCAACCCCCTCTCAAGAGGGGAATCCTCCTTATCTCCCCTTGTTCAGGGGGAGGATTAATTGGAGAAAATCAGCAGACCCTAATTACCATTATAACTTATTTTTCCATATTCATCCATCTGCCTTAAAATTTTGATTCTTTTTTCAATCGGTGGATGGGAGTGAAAAAGTTTTTTCCAAAAACCATTAAGCTCTTTCCTAAAAGGACTAGAGATATAAAGATGGGCGGTCGAACTGTTCGCCGTATGCATTGTTTCGCAATCAAAACTTATCTTTTCCAAGGCATCTGCCAGACCTGCAGGATAGCGAGTGAAAAGCACGCCCTCAGCATCCGCCAAATATTCTCTTTTACGCGAGATATAATAGAAAACAAGCTCTTCAATCACAGGGACACATGCTAAGAGCAAAACCAAAAACATACCTACCAAGATAAAAACATAAAAAATACTCATTATCGCAGCTTTGATAAAAGATTCCACGATATCATCAGACTGAATCAATCCGACGAGAGAATTGACAATTTTGACGGCCGTATCAACAATTTTTCTGACAAACCCCAACAAAAAAACCAATGTTGTCGCGAGCATGACATCATTATTTTGAATATGAGCAATTTCATGTGCCACGACACCTTCAAGCTCAAGATTATTCAATCTCAAAAGGGATCCTTCGGTCATTACAAGACACGCCTTTTCGGGGTTCTTCCCAATCGTAAAAGCATTAATCGAGATGTCTGGAGTTTTATATAATTTTGGAACTGGCACTCCCGCGACTCGACATAAGTTTTCAGTCAGATTATAAAATTGTTCATTGCCCTCTCTTTCGATGAGCAAGGCGCGATTCTCTTTTAAAATTATTTTATTAGAAAAGATGTAATCGCTAAAGCTCAGAAAAATAAACATCACCAGCACAACGCAAGTATTGAAATGATTTTTAAGCAATAAAAGATCCAAGATATATGCCACCACAAAAAGGAATATGACAAAAATCAAAACAAAGATAATTGTCTGCCTAGTGTTTTCATCAATCCGATTATAAGTTGTTGGCATAAGGAGATTTAATTTTGTTAGACTCTCTACACACGAAACCACTCCTCCAAACCCTATATTTCTTCACTATGATACTATGTAGTATCATAGTGAAGATTATTTGCGTTTCTTGATTTTTGAATCTTTATCTAGAATTAAGTTAAACAAGAAAAAATGGAGGGGATATTTTTTCCTAAGCCATCCGAAACTATATGTCCCTACCTCTTCAGGGCTTGAATACTTTTTAGAAGAATGTTTCAGTTTTTTTTCTAAATTATTAATGACTTTTTCATACCCTCCAGAGCCTGATATTAGCCACTGCTGAACCCTGCCGATTGTATCCATTCCGACATTTAGTTCACTAGCAATTGTATCATAAGACTCACCTTCTAGCAGTCTTCTGGCAATCTCGATTCTTCTTGATATCATTATCGCCTCTCCCTCGCTTAACAGGTCCCTGAAGAATTGTTCTACTTCTTCTCTGTCCTTAAGCTTTGCAATCGAGTCCCAAAGAAGATTTAGGTACTTGTTTTTTGAATTGACATCAATGTCTCTTGTATTTACTCTGCTCATAATTTTAAGTTAGTTTATTTATTTATTTATATTTTCGTACTATGATACTATGTAGTATCATAGTGTTAAGATTTGATTTTATAGATAGATAGAACTCTGCTTTATATTATGTGCTCTCTGTGCTTTTGGAAATGTGTGTTGGAAAATCAACGCATTACATATAATCTAAACTAATTTTGAAAATTTCCTCCTTATCTGTTCTATCCTTTGGTCTCCATTCCCATTAAAGCGTTTATTCTATCTTCCATAGGTGGATGAGTCATAAACATTTTGCTTACTTTTTTCCCTTTGAAGGGATTGGCGATATAAAGATGAGCGGTGGCACGATTGGCAACTTCCAGAGGTTCTTGATCAGAAGAAATTTTTCGCAGAGCGCTCGCAAGGCCATCTGGATATCTGGTCAAAAGTGCAGCATCAGCATCTGCCAAAAATTCTCTTTTTCGGGAAATTGCCAGTTGGATGAGCAAGGCAAAAAGAGGTGCCAAAATGGAAAGCAAGATGGCGACAATCATAATCCAACCTCCACTCTTATTGTCTCGACTCCCTCCTCCAAACCAAAGTGAATATCGGAAAAAATCAGCCAGTAGTGCCACCATCCCCACAAGAACAACCACTGCTGTTGAAAGAAGAATATCTCGATTTCCAATATGAGAAAGTTCGTGAGCAATCACTCCTTCCAGTTCGTTGCGGTCCAGTTTTTGCAAAAGTCCACTGGTTACTGCCACTACAGCATGTTCAGGGTCTCTGCCAGTGGCAAAAGCATTCGGAGCTGTGTCATCAATAATATAAATTTTCGGAAGTGGTAATCCAGCCGCAATGCAAAGATTTTCCACCAACCGATATAGCTCTTTGTTGGTTTCAAATTCAACAAGATGTGCCTTGCTCATTTTGAGAACCAATTTATCTGAATACCAATAACTCCCCACGCTCATCAAAATACTGAAAATCACCGCAAACCACAAAATCAGACTCGAACCCATCGCCTCGGAAAAAACCCAGCCTACTGAGATTACGAAAACTAAAAACACTGAAATCAGGATATATGTGTTCCGAGTGTTCCGATCTGATTGTGTATAAAGAGTTGCCATAAATTTAATTTTAATTAATAAAAAACAGCTTCATGTGACTATTATATATCAAAAAAATATAAAAATCCAGAGAACTGTTATGTCAAAAATCCACTAATAACTTTGACTATGGCATATGAAGAAAGAACCACGATTAGACCCAGAATTGTCCAAGTGATGATTTTCTTGGCAGCACCAGATTTTTGTTCATCTCCAGCAGAAGTTATATAGATTACTCCTCCCCAAATCAACATCAGCAATGCAATTGTCCCCGCAACTCCAAGAAGAAAATTCAAAACATTACCAAGAATTACCGGAATATCATTTGTGACAAATTCAAGTTTATTTTCAGATTCAAAAGTAACGGGGGGTTGGGGCGGAGGAATATTAAGAGAAAAAGAAATATAAGAAACAGTTCCAGCCCACACCAACCGTTTAAGATTGGTTCCGTCCGACTGTAGCCCTATTGGAGCTGTTCCCACAGTAGCTTTCCATAAAGATGACGACGTAATCACATTTGGAGTTGTAAGAAAAGGGCTAGAAGTGACACCACCAGTTATGGCATCACTATTAGATGTGTTTATGGGAAAGTTATCGTATCCTATCGCTGTCAATAAAGCGTTTCCATTTAAATCCCAATCCCCTGTTCCATCGATAGCATTGTAGTTATGGTCAACTCCAATCCAAAGTCCGCCACCATATGTTGCAAAAGCACTAGCTATATTTTCAATAAAGAACTTATCCAAAACTGTGCCTTGCTTAACACCATATGACCTAGCGTCTAATACTATATTCCCTTTATGGCCTAAATACCAAGTAGCTAGAGCATCTTTATCTCCTGTATCAGTAAGAGAAGCAACCGTGGGAACATTAAAAAAACAATCAAACAAATAAACCTGGTCATATGCTCCAGATTCAATTGTGGTTTTTATTACCCCTGCGGCTGGAGTTGTCAATGTTGTGATTGAATACCCACCAAGACTATTTAAATATGACGATAAATCATTGCATTGATACTCTATAACCAAAATATTACCAAAATTAACCGCCTTAACATTATTTGTCGACAGAACAAAAAAAGAAATGAACAAAAAAAGAAATGAAAAGAACAATAAGAAACCTTTTTTTGCGATGTCTTTTGGGAGCATTTTTTTTGTTGGTTATGTGATGAATTATGTTAAATCAAATAGACAAATGGATAAAACAGTATCAAGTAGATTGTATTAAGTATCAAGCGGGAGCAGAATAATTTTCAATTCTCTCCGCCAGCTGGCGGATTCAGTGAATGACTTAATTTTTCCTCCTAGGGCGGACCAGCCTAGGGCTGGCAATTTTCAAATTGTTGGAGTGTTAAACGCAGCGGTAGCGGAGTTTGACTGTAGTTTCATATTATTCCCGCCTTCAGGTAGAACTCCATTTCATTTCGTTCTACACTCCAAAGTTTTGTTGGATTGTCAGATTGTATAAAATACAGTGTTAAATTGATAAATTGTTGAATTGTTATACAATGTGTAACGCAGAGCGTGTAACGTATAACCAGTTTTGGAAGATACATGATATCCTCCTTCGGCGCCGTGTCCGCCCCAAGAGGAGACCAGCCTAGGACTGGCAATAATCAACGGGAGAATTTTATAATTTTTAAATTTTTGTAATTTTTAAATAATGTTTTAATGACAAAATTTTTAAGCAAGTCAATTCAAACTTGTTTAATGCGGGAACGGATTTGCCAGCCTGTCCGGCAGGCAGGCAATCCGTTTCTTTTGTTTTGAAGTTTCGACTATTTGTTTATGGAGTTCACTCTTCAGAGTGTAAGTTAGTCGCAATAAACACGATTTTACAGGTTGAAACCTGAACTCCAAAAAAAATAGTTTTGTTAAATTAAAAAACATTTTGGAACTGGTTGCCCTCCTTCGGCGCCGTGTCCGCCCCAGGAGGAGACCAGCCTAGGGCTGGCAAATATCCTATGACAAAAGGTCAAAGTTTATTTTTGCTTTTAATCCTTGCTCAACGGATTATAACCCTTCTTAACTTCTTCCCCGTCTGAATAGCCGTCACCGTCGGTGTCTTTTACTTTTGGATTTGTTTTATATATAAATATTTCTTCATAATCTGAAAGTCCATCATCGTCACTGTCTGCAAGTGATGGATTTGTTTTATATCTTTCTTCCTCGTCTTTATCGCTTATTCCATCTCCATCAAAATCCATATCCCCTTCTCCAAGTGGATTTGTCAAATTGTCAACTTCATCTCGATCGGAAATTCCATCACCGTCAGTGTCTGGAAGAAATCGATCCGTGCCATAAAAAACTTCATCGATGTCAAGAAGACCGTCTCCATCCGTGTCTGATAAACCTTGTCCTGAAACTAATGGATTATATCCACTTCTCGTTTCTTCAAAATCGCTCATGCCATCGCCATCAGTGTCTGGATTATTTATATCTGTTCCATATTTTTCTTCATCAACATCCATTAACCTGTCTTTATCGGAATCTCCAGCCATAGGATTTCGACCCTGCTTAACCTCGTCGCCATCTGAAATTCCATTCCCATTTGTATCAACTTTATTAATACTTGTTTTATAAATTTTTGCCTCTTCATAATCGCTTAATCCATCCCCGTCCGTATCTTTAACTTTTGGATTAGAACCAAGTTTCATAGGAGACTCTTCTCCGTCCAAAAGTCCGTCGCCATCTGTGTCAGGATTATATGGATCAATCCCAACAAATAATTCATTCCAGTCAGTTTCCCCATCATTGTCAGAATCCAAATCTGCAATAAAAGGCCAACCACCAGCCCTAACCTTAATTAAACAGAATTTTTTATGATCTGCCAAAGGAATTTTCATACATTCTTCTTCGCTCTCAGCTTCTAGGTCGATATAATACGAGATACAATAATCTCGAAATTTTTCAGGAACTTTACTACAATCGTTATCATATTTGATTTCAAACGATCTCCAAAGACATAAATTTGGATATTCTAGACTTTGTATTTCTGGACATTTAAAAATTTCTTCTGGACCGCCCTTTTCTGATATATCAAAAGCTGATATTCGATCCTTACATTCTTGTAACTCAAAAGGTTCTCCTGCATAATACTCTTCACATAACTGTGGATTTCTTTTTGTAATAAGCGCTCTGTCAAGACAAAAAAATCTTTTCTCTTTGTCTGATACTGCCATGCATAATTTATCAGCTGATATCGAATAATAAGCAGCAAGAGTTTTCACACAATCGTCTCTCAAGTCAGAATATTTTATTTCTAAACATTTTTTTATATTTTCTTCTTTCAATACTTCAGACAGTTTTAAGTGAGAAAAACACCTTTCCTTTTCATAATTATCTTCTTTCTGACTACAAATTTCTGGATTAATAGCCATGTGATCTCTTTGCCTGTACTCTAACGGAGCTTTAATTGGTTCTTGAACTTCTTCAAATTTTTTCAAAGAGATAACACCTAGCAATATAAATAAAAATAATATCACAAAAACAATAATAAATAAAATTATTTTTTTGTTTCCATTTTCTATTTTTTCTCTAATTGTTTCAAACATAAACTTTGTCCTAAATTATAATTTTCCTTTTCCTTTTAAAAATTGACTTATCTGCAATAACAATCCGTATCACCAGCTCCCATGCTCCAAGCACCAAGGAGTGGAGCTCCACTTGTATCGTTGCAAAAACCAGAACCAAGCCGAAAAGAAGATTTACAATTTGTCGTTGCCAAATTTACTAAATTTTGACAATTTCCAGCATTATGAACCGTGTAAACACAAGCTGCTGATCCAGGATTTCTCAATCCAACACCAACACAAACTTTACCTAAATCTTTACAAACATCATCGCATTCGAAAACTCCTGGAGTGCCTCGCACTACATCAAAACTTAGTGCAGTAAAGGCACTATATTGTCCAGCGCAACAATAGTCAAACTCTGGTGTACAAGAAAAGCCTGCTACTTTGAAATCAGCATCGCTAAATGTATCTCTACACTCAACTGTATCTGTATTTTCATCACAAACATATTTCCCTTTTTGACAATCAGCCGTAGCAAGATCTCCATCATCGAGATAGCATCCTAAACCTATATCATCAAAAACTGGAACAAGTGTCGTATCCCCAGTACAACCCACATCACAAGTTTCAGGATCACAACTGAAAGCAGAGTTAACCCATGCCGCCTCTTGAGACAACCCAGCACAGTCATTATCAATAGAGCCATAACAACCGATTGGACATGATCCATCCCCGTCTATACATTCTGAATGAGCCCTAGAAATAAAAGATATTTTAGATTCTCTTCTCTCACATCTCTCAATGACACCATCACCGTTTCCAGTCTCTTGCACAATCCCATCACCGCAAAAAGAGACATCTTCGGGAACCGTGTCTACTTCACAATCAATTTTTGCCCAATTGCCATCACCAAGCGGATCATCAAAACCAAATACCACCATCCCAGTATTCACAATCACCCACGCAACCAAAACAAATGCAAAACCATATAAAGATTTGGAGACAGCTGTTTTGGCAAGACCCAAAGTGCTCGTGTTTCCCATCGAGGTGGCTGAAATTATGCCTGCAATGATGATAAATAGCACTGAAATCAATCCCACAAGACCAACAAGATAGTCCGTTATATTATTCATAAGCGGGATTGTGTGACAAATATTGCATGGAGAAACTTCATTCCAAACCGTATCTGGATTATCAGCCATTCTGCCACAAGGAACTAACCCTCCCGTAGGTGCTATACATTCCCCATCTGCACATCCAAAAGGACAAACATTCCCACAAGAACCACAATTATCTTTATTCGTCAAAAGATTAGTCTCGCACCCATTTGCTCCTGTTGCACCATTAGTTAAATTATTACAATCACAGTCTTCATAGTTAACAGGACAGCCACCTTCCATAAATAGATTAACACAACTTGCACACCCAATACATGCTTCTGACGCAAGACAACCTGTGTCTGTTGCATCTGAAGAATCACATGTTTCAACTCCTATTTCCCAACTACCAGTTCCACAACATGCCGGATCTCCGATGCAATCTTCGTCAGCACAATTTGTCTTTCCGTCATTATCATCATCAGCAGGAGTTGTGCAGTCTTCAACAGACGAACCACTAACTATATATTGTTCAGTTGCAGTCGCAGATATTCCTGCAACATCATTATTTATAACTTTAATAGTAATCGGATATGTATTATAGGGAGCAGAAGTACAAGATTTTAGAGTAAAATTTTTGTCTACATTGTCTTGAGAACCAAGTGAAAATGTATAATGATAATCATCTGGTATCGTAGAATAATCAAGACACCTTCCAGCATTTGGATTCGGATCAGGGTTTGCTGGATCACAAAAATCATGCTTCCAATCAGTCGGACATGATCTCATACTAGTGGGAAGATCGATTTGAATTTCAAAAGTTCTCGCAGGTAAACCTGGACAAGATGCATTAGTTGAATTATTATTTTTAATTTTGAAATTATAGTCTAAACCGGCGCCTTGATTTGCTGAATCTCCTGCGTCATCAGATAATGTTAATTCCGGAGGCTTTTCAGAACACTCAAGCTCGGTTATATTATATCCTCCATTTGTTGAAGTATCAGAAAAGCCTTGATCATATCCATCTTTTATCTCAACATTAAAAGTGTAATTTACGATACTAAGAGGGGTTCCGTCCATATCACCGTCAACTGATGATTTTATTTTAAATGTAAAACTATCCGTATCTCCTTCCGCAACAGAAATCGGAGTCGTGATTCCAGAAATATTAAACTCCGCAGCAGGTACAAGATTATTTATAAACACATAGAACTCATTCTGGTCAGCTGTACATCCTCCACTATTATTATTTTCAATTTGCAATTCATAGGTAATTTCTTCTCCTTCAATTGCGTCTTGAGTTGCCGTACTTACCCATGATAATGTGGGATTACTTCTTGTACAACAACTTGATGTATCGAAAAGACAGCCAGCATCGCAAGATAATGTGCCAGCATCGAAACCCATAATATTGCAAGTTGTTCCGTTCATTGCGCCACCGTCGCATTCTTCGTCAGCTCCATCATCATTTGGTGTTTGTATGATACCATCTCCACAAGAAGTCTGAGCCAAAGCATCCCCTATCGGCAAAACAAAAAAAGACACCAGAAAAACAAAAAGAAATGAGAAGAAGATTCTGGTTATTTTTTTGGTTGTGTCTTTTGGGAGCATTATTTCTTGGTTATATGATATATCAATTGTAATTAAATTGTTCTCCCTTTTGTAGGGGAAGCTCGAGAGAGTAGGAAGATAATGACAAATATCCAATGACGAATGACAAATCAATGACAAAGGCCCAAAATTATAAATTCATATGAAGCTTCAAACCCCCTCAATCCCCCTTATCAGGGGGAAGTAAATGCGACATTTACATATCGCTGTCTCTTATAATTGTATGTAATAATTACGGGATTCTATCGTTTCGTTTCACTACACTCCAGAATGACAGTGATAATATAGAATTAACCAATTTCTAAAACTGGACAACAGGGGCTTCTTTTTCTTTTGGTTCGTCGATTTCAAAAAATTCTCTTTTTTGAATATTCAAAATTCCAGCCACAATACTGTCTGGGAAAATTTGAATTTTGGTGTTAAGGTCACGAACATTGCCGTTGTAAAATCTTCGGGAAGCTTGAATTTTGTTTTCTGTGTCAGAAAGTTCTCTTTGCAATTCGAGAAAATTTGTGTTGGCTTTCAAGTCAGGATAATTTTCACTGACTGCGAACAAACTTTTGAGTGCTCCAGAAAGCATATTTTCTGCTCCCGCTTTTTCTTCTGGATTTTGAGCGTTCATGGCGTTTGACCTCGCCTTGGTCACATTTTCAAAAAGTTCTTTCTCGTGAGTTGCATAACCTTTGACAGTGTTGATCAAATTTGGGATTAGGTCATATCTTCTTTTGAGTTGCACATCGATATCACTCCATGCTTCATCTGTTCGAACTTTCAATTTGATTAATCCATTATAAACTGCCACAAACCACAAAGCGACTAACACGACAAGAACCAAGAGCACCATTAAAATTACAGTTGTATCCATATTTTTTTCTTATTATTAATTAATTTATGATTATTAAAGGCAATAACCATTTGATGAAATAATAGCACAAATTTCAAATTCAATCAAACGGATTAGTATTAAGTATTGAGTATTAAGTATTGAGTAAATTGTTAAATGTTAAAGGGTTAAAGGGGGTTAAATCCCATCATTAGATAAGGAGGGGCTGGGGTGGTTTTGAAATACATTGTTAAATTGTTAAAGTGTTAAAGTGTCAGATTGTATAACGTATAGCGTGTAACGTGTAACCTTTTTAGGAAAGATACAAGATATCCTCCTTCGGCGGACCAGCCTAGGGCTGGCAAGATACAAATCACAAACAAAACTCAAATTTCAATAATCAATATTCAACCTACCGAGGATGGAGTTCACTCTTCAGAGTGTAAGCTAGTCGCAAAAAACACGATTTTACAGGTTGGGTCCTGTTCTTCAAAAAAATGGTTTTGTTAATTTAAGAAACATTATGAAACTGGTTGCCCTCCTGAGGCGGACCAGCCTAGGGCTGGCAAACCAGTTCCAGCAGATAATATCCCAGTGTGTAGAGACGACGATTTATCGCGTCTCAAATCGTTTTAATTTCAATCTATACTTGTCCCACATTCAAGTCGCGATGAATCGCGACTCTACGGAGATAAAAATGTTTGACTATAAATCACAAAAGGCTCCAGTCAAATAACTGGAGCCAACGAGTTGTGTATGAGTTATAAGTTGTAAGTTATGAGTTAGAGGTTAATCCTACATCCCCATCATTCCACCGCCCATTCCTCCCATTCCTCCCATAGGAGGCATAGAATGACCATCTTTCTTTTCTGGCATATCAGTGATGGCAACTTCTGTAGTCAAAAGCATAGCAGAAACTGAAATTGCATTTTCAATTGCAGATCTAGTCACTTTCACTGGGTCAATAATTCCTTCCTTGATCATATCATCAACCATAACTCCAGTAACAGCATTATAGCCATTTGTTTTTGATTCAGATTTTCGCACAAGATTTGCCACAACAGGACCTTCTTCTTGTCCAGCATTTTGCACAATCTGTCGAAGCGGTTCTTCGAGAGCTCGCAGAAGTACTTTGAATCCAGCATCAACTTCTGTTTGCAAATCATTGCCAGCAATTTTAATTGTTCCTGCTTCATAGGCTTTTCGCACAGCTACTCCAGCTTTGACAAGTGCAGTTCCACCTCCAGCAACAATTCCTTCTTCCACAGCAGCCTTTGTCGCAGCAAGTGCATCTTCAACTTTGTGTTTTTTATAGGTCAGTTCTGATTCTGTCGCAGCACCAACTTTGAGAACTGCAACTCCACCAACAAGTTTTGCCAATCTCTCCTGAAGTTTTTCTTTGTCAAAATCAGAGTCACTAGCATCAATTGCTTTTCTGATTTGTGCAACCCTCGAATCAATTTCAGTTTTTTCTCCTTTTCCATCAACAATAATCGTGTTGTCTTTGGTCGCAATAACTTTCTTGGCTCTTCCAAGCATATCAATTGTTGCATTTTCAAGTTTGATTCCAAGGTCTTCTGTAATCAATTTTCCGCCTGTAACAGTGGCGATGTCAGAAAGCATTTCTTTTCGACGATCACCAAATCCAGGAGCTTTGATTGCCAAGGCATTAAAAGTTCCTCGAATTTTGTTGATAACCAAAGTTGCCAATGCTTCACCGTCAACATCTTCAGCGATAATAACCACATCTTTTTTCCCTTGTTTTCCAATTTCTTCCAAAATTGGCAAAATTTCAGCTAGCGATGAAATCTTTTTATCAGTAATCAAAATATAGGGATCATTGAATTCGGCTTGCATCTTGTCGGTATCAGTAATCATATAAGGAGAAATGTATCCCTTATCAAATTGCATACCTTCAACAACTTCACTGCTCATCCCAAAAGTTTGAGATTCTTCAACGGTGATAACTCCATCTTTTCCAACTTTTTCCATCACTTCAGCGATAATATTTCCGATTTCACTGTCTTCAGCCGAAATCGTAGCAACTTGAGCAATCTCTTCTTTGGTTGAAATTTTCTTGGCACTAGCTTTCAGTTCTTTGACAACCTCTGCTCCCGCTCTTTCAATCCCATGTCTGATTCCGACTGGATTCACACCCATCGCTACATATTTCAAACCTTCTCTGATGATTGCTTGAGTCAAAACTGTCGAGGTTGTTGTTCCGTCGCCTGCGATGTCATTTGTCTTTGACGCAACTTCTTTGACAAGTTCTGCTCCAATATTTTCAAATTTGTCTTCCAGTTCAATTTCCTTGGCGATTGAAACTCCGTCATTGGTAATTGTGGGAGCTCCATAGCCTTTGTCGATAATTGCATTTCTTCCTTTTGGTCCAAGAGTGATTTTCACAGCATTAGCAACCTTGTCAATTCCTCTTTTGATTGCTTGGCGAGAATCCTCATTGAATTTTATATCCTTTGCCATATGGTTTTTTGGTTAATTTATTATTTATCTAGTTTAATTCTCAATAATCGCCATAATATCATCATCTGAAACGACAAGATATTCTTTGTCATCTAATTTGATTTCTGTTGGAGAATATTTTGAGAACAAGACTATGTCACCAACTTTGACATCAACAGGTGTTCTGCTTCCGTCTTTTTGAACTCTTCCAGGACCAACTGCCAAAACTGTTCCTTGCTCTGGTTTTTCTTTGTCTACGGTGTCAGGGATGATAATCCCACTCTTGGTCACTTCTTCTTTTGAAGCGGCCTCGAGAATAATTTTGTTTCCAAGTGGTTTCAATTTCATAAAACTTTTCCTTTCTTTTCTACTCGCTCTTTATGAACTAGCGAGTAAATAATTTAGATTTATTAAAACAATTTTTGGCACTCTTGCTTGATGAGTGCTAACATCATTATATTCGTTTTTGTGGAAGTGTCAAGAGTTTATTCGTGTAACGTGTAGCGTATAACCTATAACGCAAAACATTACAAGTTACAAGTTACAAGTTACAAGTTACAAGTTACAAGTTACAAGTTACAAGTTACAAGTTACACGATACACGCTACACGCTAAACATTCAACCCCGAATCTTTTTGATTGGCAAATTCTGGAATTCCTAACTCCATCATTTTTTGATTGAACTTGGGAATGATGTGAGATTCGTGAGAGTCGGGATGAAATTCGAGTTGGTCGTCGCTAATCGTAATTCGCCCGCCTTTTTTCAAATTGAGAGGATCTTTTTTGATGCGGTTCGATTGGATTTGGGACATTTTCTTTTCAAAATAGTCCCCTTCTTTTCCTGATAAAATAAATCCGAAAAATCCCGATAGAGCTGAAAGAATTCGATTTCTTTTTATACTTCTGAGACTTTCGATTTCTGAAAATTTATAATTTTCCAAATATTTCTTCATCCAATCGTTTTTCTCTTGAAATTGGCGAAACATCTCTTTGTCCTTTTCAGAACTATAAACACTCAAAATGTGATAATAGAGGTTTGCAGTATAAAGACTTTCAAAAGGAATTTTCAAAGATTGGTCAGTGATATAATGATTCAGACAAATCCTGTCTTCTGTCTTGTCTTTATATCTTCGCACCCCCAAAACAATCGCAAGTAAAGTGAAAAAAGTTCTCACTGTCCAAATTCTCCCCTTTTTGGCCACAATCATCAAATCAATATCCGAATCTTTTCTGGTATTGCCCAAGGCGAAAGAACCACTCGCCATCACCAATTTTGTGAAAGGAATAATTTGCATAATCCAAAAAATCTTTCTGGATTTTTTCCATTTCTCATCCACAATTTTTTTTCGATTCAATCTTTCTTGGACGATGTCCAACGACGGTTCCATAGTTTTTGATTCCCCTCTCGAGAGGGGTTGGGGTGTGTTGATTTTTGCATTTGCAGAATCTTGCAATCTGGGTTCCACAGGGCTATCGCCACTATGGAACCCTCGGCAAAACACACCCCGTTCGCTTCGCGACCTACCCCTCTCAAGAGGGGAATTTTCATTATAGTCATTTCGGTTTTTCAAAAAATAAAATCCCAGTTTTTGACCTAAATTTTCTTGCAAAAATACGCTTTTGTCGAGTGCTTCTATAATCTTCTCCGCAGTAGGAACAGGGCATTGCCCTATTCCTACGATGTTCTTCTCGCTCTTTATCGAATACAAAAAAATCTCAAAACTAGTGAGAGGATAATTCAAGATATCATAATAAACAACCGTCGCCATGATTTGTTTTTCGAGTTGAGTTGGGGTTGACATAGTCTTGACAAATTATTTTTATGTAAGAGGAAAATTTGTTTGTGATTTGTATCTTTTTCTAATAATTCTTTTGAATTACGAAATAGTCGTAATAAAGATGTCATCTCGAAATGATCCGCCAGCTGGCGGAGATTGAGAGATCTGAGAACATAATAAGTGAACCTAATCTCGTATATAGATTTCTCGTCGCTACCACTCCCACGAAATGACAAATTCAATTTTGTAATTCAAAATAATTCATATTTGCAATGTCTTGCAATTTGGGTTCCACAGCCCTAACGGGGCTGTGGAACTGTATTTGCAAAAATTCTGCACTCTGGGTTCCACAGCCTTTCAGGACTATGGAATTCTCTCTAATTTTACCCCACCTAACCTCCCCTAAAAGGGGAGGGACAATCACTTTAGTTATCAAACAATCTAAAAACCTAATCAGCTACGACCTAATAAGCTAAAGAACCTCATGCAAATATCTCCCCGTCCAACTTTCTTTGCATTTCATAACTTGCCTCGGTGTTCCCTCGGCGACGATAAATCCACCCTTGTCCCCTCCTTCGGGACCAAGGTCGATTATCCAATCAGCGCATTTGATAACTTCCATATTATGTTCAATAACCAAAACGGAATTACCCCGATCAACAAGCTTGTTGAGAACTTTGAGTAATTTATTTGTGTCTTCAAAATGAAGGCCGACAGTTGGCTCGTCGAGAATATACAAAGTTTTTCCTTCTTTCACGGGTCTCGCTAGCTCCGTGGCCAGCTTGATTCTTTGAGCTTCTCCACCAGAAAGAGTTGTGGCACTTTGCCCCAATCTCATATAACCTAATCCCACATCATTAAGGATTGAAAGTTTGCTATAGAGCACAGGCGTGTCTTTGAAAAAAGCGAGGGCTTGTTTCACAGACATCTCCAAAACTTCAGAAATTTTGATTCCTTTATATTCAATTTCCAAAGTTTCACTGTTATATCTTTTTCCCTGACATTGTTCACACTCAACATAAACATCCGGCAGAAAATACATCTCCACTTTTGTAGCTCCATCACCCTTGCAATTTTCACATCTTCCTCCTTTAACATTGAAGCTAAAGTGCCCCGCTTTATATTTTCTTTTCTTCGCTTCAACCGTACAGGCAAACAAATCTCGGATATGAGTGAAAATTCCAGTATAAGTGGCAGGGTTACTGCGGGGAGTTCTGCCAATTGGAGATTGATCGATACTGATAACTTTGCTGATCTTGTTCTCCCCTGTGATTGATTTATGTGCTCCAACTTCAGCCTGAGTTCTGTGAAATTTTTTCGACAAAGATTTTGAGAGAATGTCGTTAATCAAAGTTGATTTTCCACTTCCTGAAACTCCGGTCACGCAAACAAACTTTCCAAGAGGGATTTTCACATCAATATCTTTGAGATTATTCTCAGTAGCCCCTTTAATTATAATTTCAAATCCATTTCCTTTTCTTTGCTTCTTGGGAACTTCAATTTTCTTTCGACCAGAAAGATAGCAACCCGTGATGCATTTGGTTTTCATAATTTTGTCAATCGTTCCCTCAGCAACAACTTCTCCTCCTGCCTCTCCAGATTTTGGACCGATGTCAATGATATAATCAGCATTTCTGATAAAAAAATCATCATGCTCAACAACAATCACAGAATTGCCAAGGTCTCGAAGTCTTTTCATTGTGATTAATAATTTGTCATTATCTCTGCGGTGTAAGCCAATTGAAGGCTCGTCCAAAACATAAAGAATACCGTTTAATCTTGAACTGAGTTGTGTTGAAAGTTTGATTCTTCTTGCCTCTCCGGCGGAAATCGTTTCCGATGACCTGCACAAAGAAAGATAGTTCAATCCAATATCATCAAGAAGCCTAAGTCTACTGACAATTTCTTGAATCAATTGTTTTGTTTTCTTTGGACCATGCAAAGCTAACTTTTCAAAAAATTCGATTTCTTCAGTAACCGTCATTTTGGTGACGCCACTGATTGACCTTCCTCCAACTTTCACAGCCAGAGCATTGCTGTTCAGCCTTTTCCCTTGGCAACTAGGACAAATCATTTTGGTCATATATTTTTCAAGCTCGTTCCTGATATACTCCGAATTTGTTTCGTAATATTTTCTTTCCAAAATTTTCACGGCCCCTTGAAAATCAGTAGGTTTATCATTTATTTTTTTGTTTTTTCCACCGCTTCCAGAAGAACCATAATAGATTATATTTAGATCCTTTTTGCTCATTTTTTCGACTGGAATATCAATATTAATTCCATAATTCTTTTTGACGAAATTGAGAAAATCAATATATTCATCCCATTTATTAAGCAAATTTGCCCAGGGACGAATTGCACCCTCAGACAAAGTCAAAGATTTGTTGGGAATAATCAGACTAGGGTCAATTTCAAGTTTCACTCCTAGCCCAGTGCATTCACTACAAGCCCCATAAGGAGTGTTGAATGAAAAAAGTTTTGGCTCAATATTTGGAAAGATAGTCTTGCATTTCTGACAATAGAGATGATCTGAAAAAAACAGCTCCTTGCTTTCATCTTTTTCAAGAGAAAAATAATTTATCGCCACAAAACCTGACGAAAGATTGATAGCTGTTTCCACAGAATCAAGAATACTTTCATAGCCAGCTTTATGCTCCTTAAAAGAGAACCTGTCTACCACAACATCAATATTGTGAGATTCGTTCGAATTGAACTTTGTCTTGAGAGCTTCTTGAACTGAAATAATTTCTCCATCAATTCGGAGTTTTTGATATCCATCTTTTTCATACTTCTTAATAACTTCCAGACAGTCTGACAATTCGTTTTGAATAATCGGTGCCATAATAATCACTCGAGAATCTTTTGGCAAGGATGTAATTATGTCAGCAATTTTTCCAGTACTTTGTTTGCTCAATTCTCCAGAGCAGGTCGTACAATGGACCTCTCCAGCAGAGGAGAAAAGAATTCGCAGATAACTATAAATCTCAGTCATTGTCCCAACAGTTGAACGAGGAGTCTTGGCAGCACTTTTGTCATCAATTGAAATCGCTGGAGAAAGTCCTTCAATCTGATCGACATCAGGCTTGCTGAGCATATTCATAAATTGCCGAGGATAATTTGAAATATTTTCCAAATATCTCCTTTGTCCTTCGGCATATATTGTATCAAAAGCAAGAGACGATTTCCCTGAGCCAGATGGTCCAGTGATGACCACTAGCTTACCCCTGGGTATATCAATATCAATGTTTTTCAAATTGTGGACTCGTGCTCCTCTGATTGATATTTTTCCCTTATTCATATTTTTTTATAATAAGAAATAAACTGCTTAGAATTGTATCACAGTTTCAGAATTAATCAAGCTATCGGGATAGTATTAAGTATACAGTATTAAGTATTAAGCATAGCGTATAACGCACAACGTGTAACGTGTAACTTTAAAACGTTAAAAACGGAATATAATTTCTAATTAACCAACATTAGTAGCTCGTAGTTAGTAGCAAGTATCAAGCAAGCCTAAAGAATAACCAAGGATACAAGATACAATAACCAAAAAATAATCAATAATCAAGATACAAATATTAAACTGCTTGAGAAGTTTGTTTGAAAATTGAATATTATAATTTGTAATTTTGAATTTGTGATTTGTTTCTTGTATCTTGTATAAATATTCCCTTAATACTTAATACCAGCTACTGGCTACTAATTAAGTGGACAAATCAATAGAAATATGGTAATTTAAAATTATAAGAGTTATTAAATAAATTCAAAACTATGTTCAAAAAACTCGTAATTCAAATCATCACAAACGCAATTGCAATTTATATTGCTGCTCAAGTGGTTTCGGGGTTTTCTTTCTCAGCCGAAAATAGCTTTATCCCACTCTTAACTGCGGGATTTATTCTCGGTTTAATAAATTTTTTCATCAAACCTCTTTTGAAACTCATTTCCGCTCCAATTATATTTTTTACCTTTGGGCTCTTTACATTTGTTATAAACATTGCTATGCTTCTTTTGTTAGACTATTTCGTCGAAGAATTGACAATTGCAGGATTTTGGGCAGTAATTTGGGGAATGATTGTCATTAGCGCTGTGAACATCTTCATCGGAACCTTTGCGAAGAAATAAATTTTATTGTTTTTATGAAAAATACGAGATAACTTTTGGAGTTCACTCTTCAGAGTGTAAGTTTATTTTTTTACACCTTAAAAGGTGAACTCCAACAATTTACAATAAACTCACTGCACTTTGAAAACAAATATGCTGAAAAGAGAATTTAACATAATTCTCAATAATTAGAGGAGGCAGATTCCATGAAAAATGGTAAACTAACTGACGAAGAAAAAGCATTTAATGAAGTAACAGTTGCGTTTAATGAAATAACAAAAAATGGTACCGATTGGAGTCAATTTGATTCGAAAAATGCACAAAGACCAATAAAAGAAGTCAATGAACACACAATGATAGGAGGAAAATTTATTGGAAACAATATTTGCAAATCATGCCTAAGGAAAATGCAACCAATACATGAATTCGTGCCATTCAAAAAACCGGAAGATATAGCCCATATTGTCGGATATAGATGCCCCCACTGCGAACAAAAAAACAGGATTATCCTTTAAGAAGCACAACTTCTGGACAGAGAACTTAAATCTCTATTCTTCTCTTTTTAGAATATTTGTAAACCGAAAGGCTCAATACTTGTCATTCCCGAGAAGTCGGGAATCCAGGATTTAGGGCAAATAATAAATTCTCAAGTTGAAATTTATTAATTTTGAAAAGCTTGATACTTAATACTAACTTCTTAATACTAAAAAACCATGGAAAGAACACTTGGAATTATTCAAATCATCATATCTGTCTTGCTTGTAATCTCAATCTTGCTTCAAAACAGAGGTGCAGGACTTGGTGAAACTTTCGGCGGGACAGGAAATGTATATCAAACAAAAAGAGGTTTTGATAAATTTCTTTTTTCAGTTACAGTAATTCTAGCCATACTATTTCTCAGCACTGCTTTCTATAACTTTATACAAAGCTAAAAGCAAAATCTCTATCTAGGCTCTGATAAACTGATAGCTCAAATTGTCATCCTCGCACTGAATCAAGTTCAGCATAAATTCCTACCGGGATTCAGATTTAAAGCAACTATAAGTATAAGCTATAAAAAAACATTGGAAACTAATAGAATTATATGCGGGAACTGGTTTGCCAGCCTGTCCGGCAGGCAAGCAACCCGTTCCAATAGTTTTAATATCTCGCTCTAAAGTTTTTTGCATATAAATATATTTATTCGCAAATAAGAAACATTATGAAACTGGTTGCAAACCAGTTCCCGCAGCAGTAAATCCTGGACTCCCGACTTCTCGGGACAAAAACTGCGTTTTTCAGAGGTTACTAATGCTGATTATGTCTGAATTTAGTTCAGAATATTTTGTATATTACAGAGGATAGTTACAAAGATTACCAGATACTTGAACTGGTATTTTCAAACAATTCCTGTAGTCTAAGCTTTAAAACAAAATCATAAAAGTTAAAAGTATAAATTTTCCCAAAAAAATAAAAGAGATTTTCCGCATTTTAAGTAAAAAACAACAAAGACTTGTTTATTTTTTGATTTTTTTGATTTTAATTAACAGCTCATATCTGGCACTTTCATATTATTATACAAATACCGAAAGTATCCCGACTTTTGGAGGAGAATATATTGAGGGTATGGTCGGACAACCAAGATTCATAAACCCGATTCTCTCTCAAACAAACGACATCGACTCAGACCTATCTTCAATTATATATTCAAGCTTGTTAAAGCTCGACTCCGAAGGAAAACTGGTCAACGACCTGGCAGAAAGTTATGAAATTGGAGATGACAATTTAAGCTATACTTTTCATATCAAAAAAGGAGTGAAATGGCATGCCAAAAAAGAATTGGCCTGGGAAGACAGAAAAGACCTGACAGTCGATGATATAATTTATACAATTCAGACCATTCAAAATCCGGAATTCAATAGCAGTCTCAGAGCAAATTGGACAGGGGTTAGAGCAGAAAAAATCGACGATTACACAATTCAATTTATTCTAAAAAATTCATATTCTCCCTTTTTAAACAACCTCACTTTTGGAATATTGCCAAAACACCTTTGGAGTCTAATCGGCACAAGCAACTTTCTCCGTGCCGAATATAATTTCAGACCAGTTGGGTCAGGACCATATAAATTCAAACAACTGACCAAAGACAAAGAAGGAAAAATCAATTCGTTTGAACTAATTGTAAACGAAAACTACTATGGACAAAAACCATATATTGAAAAAATAATGTATAAATTTTTTCCAGAAGAAAAGGAATTGATTTCCGCTTTCAATCGCAAAGAAATCAATGGGATGAATTATCTTTCTCCAGCAAACAAGGAAAAGATTATCAACATTACTAAGGCAAATATTTATAGGCTCAAAATTCCTCGCTATTTTGCCATTTTTTTCAACCAGACAAAAAACAAAGCTCTCTCGGACGAGAATGTGCGTATAGCTCTCAATTATGCAATCGACAAAAATAAACTAATCGAAGATATTTTGTTCGGAGAAGGAACTCCGTCCGATGGTCCAATTCCAGCTCAATTGCTGGGTCACAATCCAGACACCAAGATTTATAATTTTGATCAAGAGCAAGCGAAAAATATTCTTGAAGATGCTGGATGGATTGATTCTGACGCAGATGGCATCAGAGAAAAAGAAGAAGTGAAAATCGAATTTACTTTGATTATTCCGAAGCAAAAAGAACTCGAAGAGCTTGGGATATTAATTCAACAAATGTGGAAAGAAATTGGAGTTAAAGTTGAAATCAAAGAAGTTCCGACAGAAGAAAATCAGCTAAGCGATAATTACATCAAACCGCGAGAATACGAGGCTATCTTAGTAGCCCAAATTTTAAACTACGACCCAGACCCTTTTGCTTTTTGGCATTCTTCCCAAAAAAGGGAAACTGGACTGAATCTTTCGCTATATGATAATCCAGAAGTTGATAAAATTCTTGAAGAAGCTCGGCAAGAGATAAATGCGGAGGCCAGGGCGGAAAAATATAAAAAGTTTCAAGAACTCTTAATCGAAGATAACCCCGCTATCTTTCTCTATAGTCCAAATTATCTATATGTTCATGACAAATCAATTAGCGGAGCCAACCTAGACAACATCGTCATTCCGTCAGACCGCTTCAATGAAATTGAAAATTGGTATATGAAGACGAAAAGAGTTTGGAAGTAAAACCATTTTAACTTTTTAGCATAATAGCATCTTAACATATCGACTTACCGCGACGGCTTTGGATCCCAGAATGTGTCAAGGATACAAGGATACAAGGATACAAGAAATAATCAATACTCAATATCCAAATCTGTCATTCTGTCCGCCAGCTGGCGGACAGAATCTTTCATCGGTAACGCAAAGCCCTCTGATTTCCCCACTAGCATTTGTCATTCCACTCAATCTATCCTCCCCCAATTAGGGGGAGCTAGAGGGGGTAAACGGGCATAGCGAATTTTATCTCACCAGTGGAATTTACCCCACCTAGCCTCCCCTAAAAGGGGAGGGACAACAGTCCAACAATTTTCAGCCCGAGGCTGATGAGCCTAGGGCTCAAACAATTTAGCAATTTAACAATTTAGCAATGTATTTCAAAACAATTTAGCCATTTAACAATTTTTGCTTAATACTTGATACTAACTATTTAATACTAATTACGCAATTTAATTATATGTCAAAAAAATTCAAACTAAATCTCGACAATTCAACTGTTAATTCTGATTTGCATGGATATGAACGATTACTTAAAAAAATCAAAAACATTCCCACTCCCCGCTTTGCAAAATATACTCCCGATTTGGAAAAATTGAAAATTCTCAAAGAGAAGTATCAAGACAAAAAAAATATCATTGTCGAAGGAAATGGTGGGGCGATTTCAAATTTTCGAGGAATCTGGAGTGCACTTGGAGAAATTTCAGATAAAAATGTTTTTTTGTTGGACACCGAAGACCCAGATTACATCAACGAACTTCGAAGGAAATGTCCCAAAGAAGAAACGCTTGTCATTCTCACAAGCAAATCAGGCACCAGAATTCAAGTTCTGGCGAACTATTTTGCTTTTGCCGACTATCCCCTTTTGATTATCACCGAAGACAACGAAGGAACTTTAAATCAAATCAGAAAGAGCAAAAGTCTTGACGTCTCTTTTTACCCCTCAGTTGAAATGACAGACCGATTTACAGGACTAACCGAATCAGCTCTCACAACTGCGGAAATTGTTGGAATTGACACAACAGAAATGGTAAGAGGTGGAAAAGATATGTATGATTTATGTGATATAAACCGAAAGTTCCATAGTGGCGATAGCCCTGTGGAACCTAAAATGCAGGATTCACAAATGCGGTTCCACAGC
>Ga0209587_1000106_pt1 | contig 39824 bp, 38 predicted proteins | sample NGEPerD_2_FD_184512 | JGI IMG/M metagenome (GOLD analysis project Ga0209587, IMG submission 184512) | Arctic peat soil microbial communities from the Barrow Environmental Observatory site, Barrow, Alaska, USA - NGEE PermafrostL1-D... | ecosystem: Environmental > Terrestrial > Soil > Wetlands >...
TGGTCGGTGTATGTCAGGCCGGTGATCAACCGAGAGTCTTTGGTCGTCAACGAGTAGCGGTCCAGCCACCAGCTTGCCGACTGGACAAGGACGAGCAAGGCCAACAGCAACGACAGGTGGATCCGCGCGGCGGTGGTGGTCCGTTCGCCTTTCGTCTGCAGCTGAAGGCCGCCATAGACGTAGTGGGTAACCCCTGCGGCGAGCGCCGCGAGTACGAGGGCCATGGTGAGGAATCCAACGATGAAGCGGAGCCACGGCAGCGTGAAGACGAAGAAACCGATATCGAGGCCGAATTGCGCGTCCTTGGAGCCAAAGGGCACCCGATTGACCCAGAGCAGGAAGGTCTGCCACTGACTTGCGGCGGCCGATCCGGCAAAGATGCCCAACACCGCAGGTGCGGCGACCGTGGCCATGCGGCGCAGCGGCTCGAGCATCTCGCGATAGTGGTCGAGGTTCTGCTGCTCCGCCGAGATCGGCGGATAGACCGGACGGGTGCGGTATCCGACCAGCAGGCTGGAAGCGACGACCACGGCCGTGATCAGACCGCCTACGACGAAGAGCCCGACCTTGGTGATCAGCTCTGTCCAGAAGACGGACGTGAAGCCAACACTGTCGAACCAGAGCACCTCCGTCCACCACTGCGCAGTGACGGAGACGAGCACGACGATGATGGCCAGGACGGCCAAGGTGGGAAGCAACGGACCACTGCGGCGCAGCCGGAACTGAGGCATCGGAGGACGAGGCCCCCCGGGCCCGCCCGGGGGGCCGCCTGGCCCCTGACCAGATCCTCCGGGACCGCCGGATCCCGCGTCGCCCGAACCGCCGAACCAGTCTCTTTGACTCAAAACATCGCCCGATCTCGCCGTTGCCGCGCACGAAGGCGCGGGCCTATGGATATCCCAACCTAACCCACCCCACGTCCGATTCCCGACAACCCACCGTGATGCGGCAACATGGACCCGTGACCAGCGCCTTTCAGCCGATCTTCAGCCCACTTGTGACGTGCGCCCTCGAGACCGAAAGGCACGTCGCGGCAGCGGGTTGGGACCAGCCGCCACGCCTGTTCGCACTGGTCCGAACTCGCGGCCTGCTGGAGCGAGAGCCGCATCTGCGGGACCACGTCGGCCAGGGCGACGAAGACGGGCTCACGGCGATCGAGCAGGAGGGCCTGCCCGCGACCTCATCCCTGGAGTCCCTGCTGGCCCAGCTCGCCTGGCCGGACGATGTTGACGGTGTGGCGCTGGCGGTCGAACGGCTCGTGGTGCCCCCGGAGGCTGAACGCGACCTGCCCGAAGACCCCGATCAAGCAGCCGAGACCCTCGCCGCGCACCCAGACCGCAAGGACGTTCGCCTGCTCGTAGCCGTGCTACGAGCAGGCGAGTCCACCTGCCTGCTGCGCCAGCGCGATCACGACACCGACGACAAGGTCGCCTCCGGCGCTGATATCGCGCCAGGTCTCGTTCAGGCGCTCAGCGCCACGCTTCAGGACTGATCGACGTATGCCGTTGTGCCGCAGGCCTGCTGGCATGTAGGCCTGCCGACGTCCCTGCCCCTGCTGACATGTAGGCCTGTCGGCCTAGGTGCACGCGGGCAGGGACGTTGTCTGCTTGGCCGCGACCGACTCGACGGCGTCGCGAGCCTGGGTGAACGTCGAGACCTTGACGACGCGCAACCCGTCGGGGACATGCCCGACGACCTCGTTGCAGTTCCCCGCGGGAGCAAGGAACCAGGTGGCTCCACCCCGCTTGGCGCCGACCATCTTCTGCTGGATGCCGCCGATCGGCCCGACAGCGCCCACGGAGTTGATCGTCCCTGTGCCGGCGATGGTGGCGCCACCAGTCAGTGCCCCTGGCGTGAGCTTGTCGTAGACCGCAAGGGAGAACATCATCCCCGCAGACGGGCCGCCGACGTCCCCCGCGTTGATGCTGACCTTGACAGGGAAGTCGAAAGAGGTTTGCAGGAAGATGCCGACCACCGTGTGGCCCTGGGAGTCCGCGGTCTTGACGCTGAAGACCAGCTTCTTGCCGTCCCTGCGGACGGTGAAGACGGCTTTGTCGCCCGACTTGTGCGCCCGGACCGCGGCACGAACCCCATCGGGGGTGGTGACCGCCGTGCCATCGATCGAGACCAGGATGTCGCCGGCGCGCAGGACACCGCTGGCAGGTGAGTCCTTCGCCAGCTCTTTGACGATGACGACCTCGGGAACTGTCTGGCCCAGCTCGCGCAGGGCAACGGCGATGGCTTCCTGCTGCGAGTCGACCATCTCAGCGGCGTTCTGCTGCTCGACCTCGGTGCTGGTCACACCCTTGGGGAACAACACGTCCTCGGGCACGACGCTGTCGGTCTGATCCAGCTGGCCGGTGATCCACTCCCACACGTTGATTCGGTTGTTCGGGCCGCCCAGCACCGCGACCGTGGTGAAGTCCAGAGCGCCGGTGGTGGGGTAGGTGGCCTTGCCCTCGACCGTGATCAGCGGCTTGCCGCCGGCTCCGTTGCCCAAGGTGTTGACGACCGGACCCGGTTGGAGGATGACGTACGGCAGGTGAACCAGGCCCATGAGCGCTGCGACCACGATCCCAACGAACACCGCGATGATCCACCCACCCGAACGTCGGCTCATCGTGGTGCCCGGTCGATCGGCCACGTTGCTTTCAGAACCTTGCGTGTCGATCACGGCGTTCCGACCCACTCATCGCTTCCGTCGTCAAAGATCTGGTGCTTCCAGATCGGGACCATTGTCTTCAGGGTGTCAACCAGCTCGCGGCACACCTCGAACGCCGTGCCGCGGTGGGCCGCACTGACTGCGACGACGACGGCCAGATCGCCGATCTCGAGGTGACCGACGCGGTGAACCGCGGCGACGCGGATGACATCTGCCCCTGTGGCCAGCCTCTCGGCGAGATCGCGCAGGACCTGCGGCGCGCTCGGGTGACAGGTGTAGTCGAGGGCCTCGACGCCATGGCCATGGTCGAGCTCCCGCACGACGCCGATGAACGTGGCGATGCCTCCGGCCCGAGGGTGCTGCACGGCCTCAACGACCTCATCGACCGAAAGCGGGGTCTCACGGATGTCGGCGAGCACCACTTCAGGCACGACCAGTGAATCCCGACTGTCGCCAGTACCTTCGCTCACGCTCCACCTCCCTTCCGCCGGTGTCGCCGCATCATGGCGGCCGTGCCGACGAGCGCAACGGCCGCGCTTGCCGCACCGAGCGCCGCATCCTTGCGGTCGAGCCTGCGGGCGCCCACAGCATGGTGTCCCCTGATGCTCTCAAGGAGGACACCAAGGCACGTCTCATTGTCGTATGCCGCTTGCCAACCTGCCGCGCCCAGTGTCGCCGAGGAGACGGCCCAGGGATAGACCGCATAGGCGAGATCCGTTGCAGGAGAGGGCAGGATGCCCACGCGGTGCAGCCGCTGCGCCGTCCCCAGGGCCACACTCTCGCTGAGCTCAACCCGTCGCATACCGCTGACCACCTCGACCTCGCTCTGGGTCATCCAACCCGGCGAGGCAACGGTCACCACCGGCCCGAGCCCGAGTTCGACCGTGGTCACCAGAGCCGTCGCGAGATCCTCCACGTGGCAGAACTGCCACGCAGGGCAACCGCCCTTGACGGTCAACAGCCGAGGAGCCTCAAAGTGTCGGGTGATGACCGTGTCAACGCGGGGACCGGCCAGAGCCGCCGGACGCACCACGGTGATGGCGAGTCCGGGGTGGACCTCGGCAGCGGTTCGCAGAATCTGCTCGACCGCCAACAGGTCACCGACCTGCCCCTCGTCCGGTTCTGCCGCCAGGGGGGCGTCCTCGGGCAGCGGCACGAGGTTGGTCGGCGACGCGCCATACGTCATGGCGCTTGTGACGACGACCAGCCGCGCGACTCCGGTAGCCGCAGCGGAGACCACCACGGTCTGGATCTGGCGAACGGCCCGCTCACGCCGGGTCCGAGCGTTCTGCCTCAGGTCGGCCGCAAGGTCGGTGCTGGCCGCCACGTGGATCACCGCGTTGACGTCGCGAAGGTGGCTTGCCAGATCGGGCGAACCCAGATCGACCAGTCGCCAGTGCACGCCATCGGCCGGACCACGCTCGGTATCCAGCCCGACCACCGTGCCGATGGCCCCCCCGGCGGCAGAACGCGCCAACAGGGCGCGCACGATGTGGTCGCCCAGAGGTGTAGCAGCACCTGTGACGGCGACCGTCATCGCCTTGCGACTGGAACGAACCCTGGCCCTAGGGGAACTCACTGCGACCTCCGCATGTTTACCTATGAGACGACATCCTCTCAGGAGGCCAAGGAGCCCGCGTGTCCGATCATCCAGAACAGCAGCCCGACATCCCTGACGAGCCTGACTTCGAGGCCATGCTCGCCTCGTTGCTGGAGAGCGCAGACAACCCCGAAGTGGCCAAAGCGCTCAGCGCCATGGGCATCGACAAGATCGACCCCGCGACCGTGGGGGTGATGGCCGCCCAGCTGAAGGCGATGTTCTCCGCCCGCGGACCCGTCGAGTCGTTCAACCTCGAGCTCGCCACAGACGTAGCCCGCAAGATCGTTGCCGAACAAGGCGACTCGAGCGTCGGTGACGTCGCTCGCCGCCAGATCGAGGAAGCAGTTCACATCGCGGGCCTCTGGCTCGACGACGTGACGGACCTGACAGCGCCCAACATGGTGGTCCATGCGTGGAGCGGTGCCGAGTGGGTCGACCGGACCATGCCTATGTGGCAGCGGCTCGTCGAGCCGGTCGCCGCAGGGGTGAGCACCGCAGTGGTGGCTGCCATGCGCGCTCAGATGGGCCAGCCCGACGCTGGTGAGGGCAGGGCCGGGATCCCGGGCCTGCCAGAGGGCATCGACACCGCCGCGCTCATGGGCCAGATGGAGCCGATGCTGACGCGGATCAGCGCATCGATGTTCGGAGTGCAGATCGGGCAGGCCGTGGGTGCGCTCGCCGGAGATCTGGTCAGCGGGACCGAGGTGGGGCTCCCCCTCGTGCCCGACCAAGGCATCGCCATGCTGCCAGCCAACCTCGACGCCTTCGCGGAGGGGCTCGAGGTCGATCTGGTCGAGGTGCGTCTCTACCTCGCGGTACGTGAGGCGGCGCGCGTGCGCCTGTTCGCGGACGTCGCGTGGCTGGGCCCGCAGCTGATCGCCGCCGTGCAGGCCTACGCCCGCGACATCAGCATCGACACCGAGGGCATCGAGCTGGCCCTGCAGTCCACGGACACCTCCGACCCTGCGGCGATGCAGGTGGCGCTGTCGAGCTCGCTGTTCACCCCTGAGCCGAGCCCGGCGCAGCGGTCTGCCTTGGTGCTGCTCGAGACCTACCTCGCGCTCGTCGAGGGGTGGGTGGACGTCGTGGCCGACCACGCCGCAAGACAGCACCTGCCGCACACCGCTGCACTGGGCGAGGCCGTCCGGCGGCGCCGAGCGAGCGGCGGCCCGGCCGAGCGGGTCTTCAGCCAGCTGGTCGGGCTCGAGCTGCGCCCCCGTCGTCTGCGCGACGCCGCCAACCTGTGGGCGGCGCTGGAGTCCAGGGGCGGAGCCGCGACGCGTGACGCGGCATGGGCTCACCCGGACGTGGCGCCGACCGCGGCCGACCTCGACGACCCGCTCGGGTTCGTCGATCGATTCACTTCCAAGGGCACCCCGGACGAGATGGACGCGGCGCTGGATGCTCTTCTCTCCGAAGGTGATTCGGACAACCCCTAGGTTGAGGGCATGAGTCTCCCAACGGGATACCGCCTTCTCCACGACGACGCGGCCCGAACCCTGTCGGGGTGGAGAGCGCCGAACGCGGCCCAGGAACAGCTCCGGGCGGAATACCTCGCGCACCTTGCGGCACATGCCGACGCGATGTCGAAGCAGGGTCCGCCGGCCCACTTCACCGCCAGCTGCCTCGTGCTCGACCAGACCGGGTCACGGGCGTTGCTGACGCTGCACAAGAAGGCACACGCGTGGTTCCAGTTCGGCGGGCACTTCGAGCCGGGCGACACCGATGCCCATGCGGCGGCCCAGCGGGAGGCCCGCGAAGAGTCAGGGATCGCGGCGCTCGTCGCCCGCCCGGAGCTGGTTCAGCTCGACCGTCACCCGCTGGTCGGAGCGTTCGGCCGATGCCGTGAACACCTGGACCTGCGGTTCGTGGCGGTTGCCGACGACGACGAGACACACGCGGTCAGCGAGGAGTCGTTCGCCGTCCGGTGGTGGCCGACCGATGCGCTGCCCACGGACTCCCGACGCGACCTCGAGCCTTTGGTGGCACTGGCCCGATCCGTGCTCGGCCTCGCCTGATCCTCTCGGGTCAGGCCTCCAGCTCGCCTTCGGTCTCGTCCTCAGGCCAGTGGAGTCCAGCCGTGGCTGCGACGCCTTCGAGATAGCCACGTGCCCGCTCTGTACGTGGGTAGGACTCCAGCAACAACCAGAACTCACGGCCGTGACCCGGCTGCAACAGATGCGTCAGCTCGTGCAGGATCACGTAGTCAAGCACCCAGGCCGGCATCCCCTTGACCCGCGAGGAGATCCGGATCGTCCCCTCGCTGGGCGTGCAGGAACCCCACCGGGAGCTCTGGTTGGTGACCCAGGCAATGCTGAGTGGCTTGGCCAGCCCACCGAGATAACGTCCAGACAGGTCGGCTGCACGCTCGAGCAGCTGCTGGTCGCTGGGTCGTCGACGTTTGTCCCCTGCAGCCAGCTTGCGCATCATGGCGTCGACCCAGGTGCGTTCCTCAACGGCCGAAAAGCGCGCCGGGATGAGCACGATGGTCCGGCCGCCCTCGCGATAGGCGCTGACCGTCCGGCGTCTGCGCCGACTGCGCCTGACCTCGATCTCGTCCCCGTCCACGATCAAAACCTAAGCCCCGGCGCCGACAAATCCCATCGCTTCGGGCTTCTGAACCTCACCATGGGCTGTCCTGAGCGTCACCACGAAACTGGACGCGCCGAACCTGAGCACGAGAAACGTGGCCCAATGCGAGACGTTGTGCTCAGCCTGGTCTAGGGTGAAGCGAGTCCGGTGCCGCACAAAGCGGCAAGGAACGACACAGGAGACGTAGACAAATGGCAGAGTCTGTAGAGACCGGCGAGACGTACACGGGCGACTTCTACTGCGTGAAGTGCAAGGCAAAGCGCGACGCCACTGGCAAGGTCGTCGAGACCAACGGTCGTCGGATGGCCAAAGGCAAGTGCCCCGTTTGTGGCACAAACCTCAACCGCATCCTCGGCAAGGCCTGAACAACCGCCGAACCACAAGCAACACCGAACACGTAACACCGAAAACCTAGGAGCGGCACCCGAGCATGACGCTCGGGTGCCGCTCTTTGTCTCCACCGCGTGGGCACGTTCAGGCTGGGGTACCGCTACTCATCCCCTGTGGATGAGACCGAAACCCGTCGCAGCCGGTGGCAGATTCCTCGGGAACACCCGTCCCTGGAGGAATCTCATGCACGGAGGAATCTCATGCACGGCAGACCCCGTCTCAAGAGCCATGTACAGCTACTTCGGCGTGGTCCCGGATCACTCCAGCTCGGCCTGTGCCCCGCTACTGGAGTCGTCCTGGACGGGCTCAGCGACGCTGAGATCGCCGTGGTGACAGGTCTCGACGGCAGCGTGGACACGCACACCCTGTATGACGGGGCGGCCGCCGTCGGGGTGACCGCCGGTCGGCTGTCGGCCCTGATCGCGGCGCTGGACGAGCACCACCTCCTGCTCGACGCGGCCACGGACCGAGCCTGCTTGTCCCCGATCGACGAGCCAAGGCGCCATCTGCTGCAGCCGGACGCAACGGCGGTTGCGGCAGCGTACGGCCTGTCGGGCGACGGCTTCGACCGTGTCGCGGCCAGATCCAGCCAGCACGTGGTCATCAGCGCCGAGGGAGACCTGCCCAGCGCATTGGCCGATCTCCTTCGGGTCGGAGGGGTCGGCCGGGTCAGCGTGGGCGCGAACGCCGTGAACATGCTGGACCTCGATCTGCGCAGTCACCGGGCAGGCGCGAAACGTGCCACGTTCGGGTCGCCGGCGAAGATGCCGGACCTGGTGGTGCTGGCGGCGATGGGAGCAGTCTGTGCCGATGCAGGCGCGCCCTGGCTGCGCCTCGGCATACCGCATCTGCCGGTGGTCGTTCAAGGTCACCGGGTCCAGGTCGGTCCCCTCATCAGGGGCGGCGCCGGACCCTGCCTCTCGTGTCTGGATCTGCACCGCAGCGACCGGGACGCCGCCTGGCCGGCACTGCTGTCACAGCTCGCTCCACAGGGGCCGTTTCTGGCAAGCGCACCGGTCAACTGTGAGAGCACACTCACGGCCATGACCATCGGCGCCGCGGCCATGATCATTCACACGTGCCTGGACGGTCAGCCGGTGTCGGACGACCTCTCGCTGGAGCTCTCGCTGCCTTGGCCGACGATCCAGAACCGACGGTGGCTCTCACATCCGATGTGCGAGTGTTTGGTCGCGCAAGGGAGAATGACAGGGTGACCCAGCTCCCCCGCAAGGCAGTGACGCGCACGGCCAAGCTTGCGGCGCTGCCGTTGGGGTTCGCCGGGCGCACCGCGCTGGGCCTGGGCAAGCGGGTCGGCGGCCGACCAGCTGAGCTTGTCGCGGCCGAGGTGCAGGCCCGCACGGCCGAACAGATCTTCAAGGTCCTGGGTGAGCTCAAGGGCGGGGCGATGAAGTTCGGCCAGGCGCTGTCGATCTTCGAGGCTGCGATGCCTGAAGAGTTCGCCGGGCCGTACCGCGCGACGTTGACCAAGCTGCAGGACGCCGCGCCGCCGATGCCCGCGTCGGCGGTCCATCGTGTGCTGGCCGCAGAGATGGGGCCGCGGTGGAGACAGAAGTTCACCTCGTTCGACGACAAGCCCGCGGCGGCGGCGTCGATCGGCCAGGTGCACCGGGCCGTGTGGAGGGACGGTCGCGAGGTTGCGGTCAAGGTCCAGTACCCCGGCGCCGGCCACGCACTGATCAGCGACTTCAAACAGGTATCCAGGGTGGCTCGCGTGGCGGCAGGGTGGATCCCAGGGCTGGATATCAAGCCGATCCTTGAAGAGCTCAAGAGCCGGGTGGCCGAAGAGCTGGACTACGCGCTTGAGGCCAAGTCCCAGAAGATGTTTGCCGCAGCCTTTGCAGGCCACCCCGACTTCGCCATCCCTGACGTGGTTCATCACAAGGGCAACGTCATCGTCACCGAATGGCTCGACGGGACTCCGCTGTCGGCGATCATCGCGACCGGCTCGCAGCAGGCGCGTGACGAGGCGGCAGAGCGCTACATGGAGTTCCTGCTCGTCGGGCCACAGCTGGCCGGGTTGCTGCACGCCGACCCACACCCCGGCAACTTCCGGATGCTCGCTGACGGCCGGCTCGGAGTCCTCGACTTCGGCGCGGTCAACCGGTTGCCCGACGGCCTGCCGGTCGAGATGGGGCAGCTGCTCACGCTGGCGTTGTCCGGTGACTCCGAGGGTGCGCTCCAGGGTCTGCGTCAGCACGGCTTCGTCAAGACATCGATGGACATCGATGCGGACCAGCTGTTGGCCTTCCTCGAGCCATTCATCGGGCCGCTGCGCACCGACACCTTCACCTTCACACGAGCCTGGCTGCGCGGTGTGTCGTTGCACCTCAACGATCCCCGCCGCTCCGACTACGCGCTGGGCCTCAAGCTCAACCTGCCGCCGTCGTACCTCTTGATCCACCGGGTGTGGCTCGGTGGCATCGGTGTCCTCTGCCAGATCCAGGGCGAGGTACATGGCCGGGCGACCGTGGACCGTTGGCTGCCCGAAGCCAGCCTCCCGCCCGTTCATCAGGCCTAGTCAGCACCCGCCCAGGACACACCGGGCTTCACGACCAAGACCTCACCACCAGGACGAGTCGAGCTTGCCCTCGATGCTCCGCAGGTTCTCGCGGCTGCAGCGGTCGCAGGTCCAGACCTGACGGCCGTTCTCAACGCCGAGCGCCCACGTGAGCCGCGCGGCGGACTCGTCATCCGGCATACGTCCACACCTCAGGCAGACCGGCGGCGTCGCGTCCTGGCTCATTCGCCCAGTGTTGCCCTCAGCTGCCGGCAACGTCACGGGTTTGCCGATTTGTTGCGTCGTCGGCCAGCAGGTAGATGAACCCTGGGCCTTCGTCCCGGTACGGAATTCCGAGCCCAGCGAGAGCCGGCCCCCACGAGCCGGTGACGGTGGGGTCCGATCCCTCGAAACCGTGGTCGGCGGTGAGCAGGAACGTCACCTGGTCGGTGATCCCAAGACCATCGAGGTGGTCCAGGAACGACACCAGGCGCGAGTCCGAGTCACGCAGAGAGTCACGGGCGATCTCGCTGCGAGGCCCGCCGGCGTGATGGCCCGCATCGCTGACGATGTTTGCCCACCACGTCAACGTGGGCGCCGAGTCCAGGCTCTGCCACAGCTGCCGCATCTGCTCCAGCCCGAGATCGTCGACCTGGCTGCACCACGAGAAGTAGGAGTCCTCCAGATGAGCCTTGTCATGCACGTGAACGGAGGCGTGCGCATCCGGCAGCTGCTCGTTCAGGCCGGCCGCCCCTGATGAGCTGCCGCTGGCCCTGACCATCGCCATCGTGGAGTAGTCGGCGCCTCGATCGACGGCCTCGTTGACGCAAGCAGTGCGCGGTGAATTCCCTTGCGGAACAACGCCATTGACCATCTCGAACACCGTGCGAACTGCGGGGCGCAACCACTCTGCGCTGCGATGCCAGGTCGAGCTGTTGTTGGGAACGATCTGCTCACCCGTCGCGCGGTCAAAGAAGACGTTGCCGAGGACTCCGTGCCGTCCGGGTCCGAGCCCGGTCAGGATCGAGGTGTGGTTGGTCAGGGTGACGCTCGGGAACTGCGCCACGGCCCCGCCGCGCAACGCCACACCCTTGTCGATGAGCCGCGCAAGACCGGGTAGCTCGCCGGACGCGGCCATGTGCAGCAGATCGCCGCAGTGTGCGCCATCCCAGAGGATTCCGATCACCTTGGGCTCCGCCAACGCCTCACCGTCGAAGGCCATAGCGTCGAAGTACTCCGTGAGCACGCTTCCGTCCAAGGTGTCACCTGCGGCGTCGCGCAGGTCGCGGTCGGGAACACCGGCCAGAGCTGCCAGCGTGGGGCCCACATCGACGAGCCTGACGTGCTCATCCACAATGCCTCGAGGCGCAACTCCCTTGCCGGACAACAACAATGGCGCCCTTGACTGGATGACATCCAGCGAACCATGTTCACCGACGTGTCCGCCCTGCTCAGGGAAGAAATGGCGGGGTGTGTGCAGGACTGCGACGTCCGGGCTCCGGGTCGGATCCGCGAACAGGGACAGGATGCGCACCGCGGCATAGGGATAGGCGTTGTCCCTCGAGCTGAGGGGGCTCGGCATGACGCACTCACGGTCATAGGGAAGGAACGCCATCGGGTCCTCGCGGGCGATGGGATCCAGCCCCTCCACGACCTCGTGACGTCCGTCCCGGTGAAGCCGCACACGCCCGACGTGACTGGCGGCCATCGCCACCTGTCCGGCGTCTGACGATCGGTTCCCATCGACCGACCGTTCCCCATCGTCGACCCAGACAACCAGGTCGACGATGGGGGCAAGGCCGGGCGATGTCAGCGCCGCGACGATGGACTCACGTCGGGCCGACACCTGCGCCGCGGAGAGGGTGCTCACGACAACCGACCCTATCCGCCGCCGCGGAGGTCCGCCGATTGTCGCCGGCGCCCCGACCTCACCCGGCCGGATTCCGCAGGCGGGCCCGCCGAGCGTCAAGCTTGATCCGCAGCGCACCGCGAGTCTTGGCCGGGGCCATACGAGTTGCCGTTGGCTCACCAGGATTCGAGAGCTCTTCCATTCGAGCTCGGACAAGGATCATGCTCTGAAGTAAGTACATGGTGGAACTCCTTGCAAACAAAAGGTTTGAGGGCCACGGCTGTGAAGGACGTGGCTTGGGGGAAGGACGTCGCCGTCAGGCGGCGACCTGGCTCTTGCGGGGGCGTCCGCGGGGACGCTTGCGGGCGACGATCGTCCCGTGGACGAAGAGCTCGCCACCCCATACGCCCCATGGCTCGCCGCGATTCAGCGCGCCGGCAAGGCACTCGATGCGAACCGGACAGCCCCCACACAGAGTCTTGGCAAACTCGACGTCGGCAGGGCTCTCGGCGAACCACAGCTCGGCATCGGACTCCTGACACGGGATGCCAGAACCGGCATGTTCAGCCTTCTCGTTCAGGTCAATGAGTGCGGTGAGCTGCATCGGGTGTCACCTCCTTCGTTTCGTCTCCCCCGGTCAGGGGGCGAGCTCTCGGGTGTGTGTCATCACGCTGATCCGCGGCAACGCCCTGTGGGGCCGGCTGTGGATCGATCCTGGTTTTCTTCATCTGGCTGGCGGTCTTCCTGTGCGGGCGGCCACCGGGACAACACAAAGGCCGCGGATCCCGGATGTCGGGTTCCGCGGCCTGGAGGTGGCCTGGTCTAGGAGCTAGACCGGTGGGCTCCAGGAGCGGAGGTACGCGACATCCTTGACAGCAAGTGCCTTGTGAGTCGGGGCGTAGAACGAGGGAACAGACGTGGTCGCGGAGACTGCGATGTCCGCACCGAGGCCGGCGAGCTCGCCGGGGCCGAACGAGGACAGACCCGTCCCCCAGAACGCGCCGCCAACGCCGACAGTGAGGCTGCGGTCGGCGATCTGCGGGAACGCGAAGCGGACGCGGGTGATCTGCGTCGTCTTCGTCATCGTGATGTTCTCCATCAGGGCCAACCTCCTCATCTGTTCTCGCGGGCCGAGCACGGTCACCTGGACCGGCTAGGCTGGACGTAGGTTCAGGCTAGGGCAGCCGCTTCGTCCTCGCAACGTATTTAACGCGGAGCCTTCTGAACATGGCAGATTACGTCGGATTTCACCGGCAATCACTGCAGCTCAGGGCTAGGCCTGAGAGACGTCGTTCGCCAACGCCGTTGCAGCACAAGCGATTTCGGCGGTTTCGACCGGATCGGCCCCACCCAGGATGGCCAACACATCCTTGCCGTAGCGCTCAAGCTTGCGCGCTCCGACCCCTGAGATCGTGGCCAGCTCGCCCGGGCTCGCCGGCGCCTTCTCCGCGATCGCGATCAACGTGGCGTCCGTGAAGACCACGTAGGCCGGGACCTTGCTCGCGCCCGCGACCGCAAGACGCCACACCCGCAGAGCCTCGAACGTCACCTCGTCATAGGTCGGCGGGCAGTCCTGGCAGCGACCCACCTTGCGGGTTGCCGCACTGACCAGGTCCGTGCCACAGCCGCGACACTGCGAGGGCTTCGCCGGCTTGGCCGACCTCGCGGACTTGCCGCCGCTCTTTCGAGCGGTCGAGCCGGCCGCCCTGGCGGATGACCGCGCGCCCTCGCCGAGGATGCTGGCCGCTCCGTCAAGGAAACGAGACGGTCGCCGGCTGGCCCGCCCGCCGGGGTTGCGGGCCCCGGACCACGACAGGCGCAGCTCGCGCCGGGCGCGCGTCAGCCCGACATACAGCAGTCTTCGTTCCTCCTCGATCGCCTCGGGACCCTCAGCCATGCTGATCGGGATCAGTCCGTCGCTACAGCCCACGACAAAGACGCAGTCCCACTCCAGGCCCTTGGCGGCGTGCAACGAGGCAAGAGTTGCGCCCTCGACCGTCGGTGCATGCTGGGCTGCCGCGCGCTCGTCGAGCTCGCCGACGATGTCGCTCAGTCGCGCCTGCGGGTTGCCGGACACGAAGTCGTCGGTCAGTCCGACCAACGCCTGCAGGGACTCCCACCGCTCGCGGGTCGCCCCGCCGGCTTTCGGCGCCCGCTCGGTCCACCCGGCTCCGGCAATGACATCGCGGACCAGCTCGCCCAGCGGTTTGGCTCCGTCGTCCGCCCTGGCCGCGCCACGCATCAGCAGGATCGCCCCGCGCACTTCCTTGCGGGCGAAGAACCGCTCGCCGCCGCGCACCAGGTAGGCGACATTGGCGTCCGCGAGCGCGGACTCATAGGCCTCGGACTGGGCATTGGTCCTGAACAGGACGGCGATCTGACTTGCCGGAGTGCCCTGGGCGATCAGGCTCTGGATCGAGGTGGCCACGCCCGTCGCCTCAGAGGGGTCGTCGCTGTATGCCGTGAGGCTGGGCGAGGGGCCGTCCTGTCCCTGCGCGCGGAGCTGAAGCGTGTCAGCCGGCAAAGTGCCACCCCGCCCGTGAGCGGCACGCACCATGACGTTGGCCAGCGCAACGATCTGCGGCGTCGAACGGTAGTTGCGCACGAGTTTGACCACCTGCGAGGTGGGATAGCGCCGTGGGAACTCCAGCAGGTGCTTGGGTGTCGCCCCGGTGAAGGAGTAGATCGTCTGGGCCGCGTCGCCGACCACACACACGTCATCGCGCTCACCCACCCAGAGTTCGAGCAGCCGCTGCTGGAGTGCGTTGACGTCCTGGTACTCATCGACCACGAAGTGGCGGTACTGCGAGCGCACGACCCGGGCGATGTCGTCCCGCTCGGCCAGGATGCCGACGGTCAGCAGCAACACGTCTTCGAAGTCGATGACCCCTCGTGCGGTTTTGACCTCTTCGTAGGTCTGCAGCACCCGGGCCATCGCGGTGGCGTCCAGACCGGCGGGGTCGCGGCCCGCGCGACGGGCGGCGGCGGCATACGACTCGGGCGTAAGCATGCTCACCTTGGCCCATTCGACCTCGGCTGCGAGGTCGCGCACCGCCACGCGGTCAACCTGCAGACGAAGGCGTGAGCAGGCTTCGGCGACGACGGATGCCTTGTGTGGCAACACTTCTGGGGACGCGCCGCCGATCGCCTGGGGCCAGAAGTAATGGAGCTGACGCAATGCCGCGGCGTGGAACGTCCGTGCCTGCACTCCCGGGACGCCGAGGTCGCGCAGTCTCGTGCGCATCTCGCCTGCGGCCCTGGCGGTGAACGTGACGGCGAGCACTCGCTGTGGCTGATAAGCGCCGCTGTGCACGCCGTAGGCGATGCGGTGGGTGATGGCCCGGGTCTTGCCGGTGCCGGCGCCGGCGAGCACGCACATGGGTCCGCTCGGCGACGCCGCCACCTCACGCTGCTCGGGGTCGAGGGCGTCGAGGATGTCGTCGGCGGTCGGGGTGCCGCGCGGCTGGCTGCTGGGTTGGCTGGGCGGGGGGGACATTGCCTCAGATCCTCTCAGACCGGGGTGCCAGGCACCTGCACGCGCACCCAGGTTGTCGGGACAACGACTGTTCGTTATCACAAGTGATAATATCGACGGATGGGTGATCAGCCACGCAAACGCAATGGACGATTCAGCCAGAAGGAGCACACTGCGCCAACGCCACTTGAGCTTGAGCACCTTGCACGCGAGCACCCGGACCTGTTGGCAGTCCTGAAGTCCGCCGCCGCTCTGCAGAGGTCTGTTCCGGACGCCGTTCTTGTTGGTGGCAGCGCCGCGGCGATGTACGCCGGACATCGTGACTCCTACGACCACGACCACGTCCTGGCAGACCTGATTGAGCGGTACGACGCAGTGGTCGAGGCCGCCGAGTCCACCGACGGCTGGGCTACCAGCGTGAAGGCCAGTCGCCCTCCGATGACGCTGATGGGAAGCATCGGTGGCATCGAGGCAGGGCTAAGGCAACTGCGCCGGAAGGTGCCACTGGAAACGACTCTTGTCACTCTGCCGGGCGGCGATGAGGTGACCGTGCCCACACTGGCTGAGGCGCTGCGCGTCAAGGCATACCTCGTGGTGCAGCGAAACCAGGTCCGCGACTACCTGGACGTGGTTGCCTTGGCCGACCGCTTGGGCGTCCAGGACGCCGCAACCGTGTTGCGCCACCTGGACGAGTACTACCTTGACCGTTCTGGGGAAGATGACTCGGTGGTTACCGCGTTGGTCCAGCGGCTCGCAGAGCCCAACCCCAGGGACAGCAAGGTCACCCTGCAGCTGGATCGGTACAAGGGACTCCTGCCACGTTGGCAGGACTGGGGGGCAGTCACCGCCATGTGCGACACCCTGGCTCGCGCGGTTCTGCAGGGAGGCGACCTGTGATGCTGGCGTTCCGCAATGTGAATGCTGACCCTGCTGACCCCGTCGAGTCCTGGCCCTACGAGGGGCTGGTGGCAGCGATGGAGCGCGGCGGCTTCCGTGACTGGCAGCGCGTGGCCGCAGCCATCCAGCGCGACCCGTGGGGCGAGGTTGCCGCAGACGTGCGGGCATACCTGTCGTATGAGCAGCCTTACGGCGTAGGGCCTTTGATGACCTCGGTCATCGCAGCCGCGCGGGCACATGCACAGGACGAAGACAGGGCTGCGGTCGCCGCCCGTGTCCGCGAACTCGTCTCGTCCAGCGGCCTGACCCGGAGGGAGTTCGCTGACGCACTGGGCACCTCGGTCACTCGGCTCTCCACATACTGTACCGGGTCGGTTACCCCGTCAGCGGCGCTGCTACTGCGGATGGAGCGGGCCTCCGCGTCCCGGGACGCCCGCAGATCCCCTACTGAGTAGCGGTCGTCCACTCTCTCCACAACTGGGTTTACGCGAAACAAGCTGCACCACCTGCGGAACCTCATTCCTTCTGGCGGAAGGAAATGGGGCTTATCGCCGTTGATGAGAGCACCCAATGACTGACGTTTGAGGAGATCTTGCATGTCCGCGGCCCCCACACTGCCCTCTACCGGCACCATCACGATGTTCACCACCCCGTGGTGCGGCTACTGCCGCGGGCTCAAGACCGCACTGGACCGCGACGGCATCACCTACACCGAGGTCGACATCGAGCAGCACCCGGCGAGCGCGGACTACGTCATGAGCGTCAACGGTGGCAACCAGACCGTGCCGACCGTGGTGTTCCCGGACGGCACCGCCGCGACCAACCCGTCGGTGGCTGAAGTTCTCCTCCGCCTGGCCTGACGGACCACGCCGCGGTCCGGCGGCGATCACCGGCGCCGTGCCTGGGGGCCGCACCTGATGGGTGACCGTCAGCCCCAGGTGACGATGAGTTCTGGCCACTGGGTGACGTTCACGGTGTCATTCCGGCTGCGGTATCTCTGCTGAAAATCGCCACTTCCCTCGACCGAGTCGCGCACCACGAAACCGTTGTTGGGGCCGGTGTAGTGGGCTTGCACGTGGGTGGTGACCGTCCACGTCTGCCAGCCGACCGTTCCGGTGGTCGTGCTGGTGGCTGGGGTTCCGGCGGTGCCGGGTTGGTTGGCCCAGGTGACCCCGGCCTCGGTCCAGATCGCGGAGGCCGGGTTGCCCTGGTAGGCCTCCATGACCCGGCCCGACGCCGTTTCGTATTGGTAGAGCCGCAGCTTCGAGAGGGTGACCGTGCAGCCGGCGGGCAGTGCGGGTAGCGTGAACCTGAACATGCCGCGCTTGTGGTCGTTGGTGGGCCTCGTTCTGATGTCTATCTTCACTGCCGTTCCGTTGTTCGTGTTTGGCGAAGCCTGGTCGATCTGGGAATCGCCGCTAGCGATGAGAGCCGGTTGGTCGCCGGGGGTGGCACAGTTCGCCGTCGTGACCTTGACGACGCTCGGGCTGGTGGTCGTGTTCGTGTTGCCCACGTTGTCGGAGACGACGTACCGGTACATGTAGCAGTTCCCTGTGCTCACCGTATCCACAAGGGGCGACGACGGGTTGGTGCCGTTTGCAAGGGTCGTGTATGTTCCGCTAAACGTCCCGCACGTGGTGCCGGTCAAGGTTGTGGACTGGCGCTGCAGAAGGCGGGTCCCGAGACCCGAGCCACCATCCGTCCCGTTGGTGAAGTCCACGCTGAACGTCGTGCTTGTGATGGTCGTGTTTGCGTAGGGCAGCGTGGCGCCGGTCGGCGCGGTGTTGTCGACGGTGGGAGTGAAGGACGTGGCCCCGGAGATGCCGGTGGCGTTGTTGGTTGCCGTTACGGTCTTCGTACCAGGTGCAGCCGGGGCACCGTTCCACGAGTAGGTGTTAACCCCCAAAGACCCTGGCGTCGAGCTCCAGTTGGTGCCCAGAGCCGGGAATGCATAGCTGAAGATCCCGGACTTGGGGTCGGTAGCGCTCGCCGTGGCCGTGAACGACCCTGAGGCCGCCGCTCCGCGGTAGAAGACGGTCGAGCCTGAGGCCCAGTAGGTATTGGTGAACGTGCCGAAGGTCAGGGACGGCGCGGGAGTGGGCGCGGTCAGGTCGACCTTGATGTCCGCACTCGTGTATGTCGTGGAGTTGCCGAGCGTGTCCGTCACGACGTACTGGTACTTGTAGCAAGCCTGGTCGGCGACGATGTCGGACTTCGGTGAGACCGGGTCGCTGGTCACCAGCGTGTAGGAGCCGTAGGCGGTGCAGGCACCGTCGGCGGTGCCACCGGATGAAGTCAGGGTCCCCGTGGCGCGCAACAGCTGAGCGCCAGATGTGGCCACCCCGCTCGGGTCCGTGCCCTTGACAAGGTCCAGGCTCAGCGTCGCGGAGATCGCGTACAGAGCGCCGGTGCCTACCAGACCGCTAGCGGCCACCGAACCACCCGTCGGGCCGGTGGAGTCGTTGACGAATGTCAGGGTCGTGCCGGTCGCGTTGTTGGCCACGTCGCGGCCGGTCACGACCTCAGTGGGTGAGCTCGTGGTCCCGGCCGTCCAGCTGAACGAGGTGGAGACGTACGGCCCCCCTGCGGGAGTCGACACCATCGTCTGAGTGTGGGTCCAGCCGGTCGTGGTACCGGTCAGGGTCGCCGCCGTGCTCGAGGCGGGCCCAGAGCCCGAGTCGGTCACCGCGTTGGTCAATGTGAACGAGCCCAACGCCGCGCCGCGGTAGTAGATCGTGTTGCCACTCTTGACGGCGTTCCCGCTGACCCCCGACAGGGAGATGGAGTTGACCGGCGCAGTCACGTCGACCGTGACCGTGGCGCTCTTCACACTCTCCGGGCCGCGCCAGTTGGTGGCGAACACCGGCGTTACCGAGTACTTCCACTGCCCTTCCGGCACAATGTTCTCGGTGCACGTTGTCACCGCGACCGTGCCGGTGCAGGCCGACAGGATGGTCTGGAGGGTCAGCGTGCCCGCGTCATACCGCTTGACGAGGTAGCCGGCCACAGCCGTCCCGTTCGACAACGTGCGCGCTGCCCAGCTGACCGTTACCGCGCTTCCAGCCGCACTAGCGGTGGGGGTCGCACCCTGGTTGACCGCCGTTGCTGTGGAGGCGCCGTTGCCTCCCGCGCCGGATCCAGCGCTCCAGTACGCCTCAGCCACGCCGTTCGCCAGGATAAAGACGAGGGGCATCGCGACCATGCCCTTGAGGATGCTCCGGCAAGCCGGGGCGATTCTGCGCGGAGCCTTCCTGTGCTGCCCGCGGCTCATCTTTCTGTGCAGCCCAGCGCTCATGGGCCGGCTGCCAGATAGACCGTGAAGCTCGCGCCTTGGCACGCGTCCGCGGCGCCCACACCCATCGCCAGCGCATTCGTCAGCGTGATCGGCAGCGTTCCATCCACGGCACCAACCTTGCCGGGCACAGTCCAGCCGGCACCGCCGTTCGTCGCCGTGGTGAAGCTCAGCGTTGACACGGCGCACCCGGAGTGCCCCGCGTCGACGGCGAAGCCGGTTCCGGCTCCCTGGCTGGTGTCCAGCGCAAGCGAGCCGATGCGCACAGGGGACGCGTTCGGGTTGGATGCGGTGAGAAGGACGTTGGCAGCTCCGGCCGGGTAAAGAGTGGCGGCCGGTGTCCCCGCACTCAAGGTCACTGCCACGGTGGTCCCTGCCGCTCCTGAACCTGCTCCGCTGCCGGACGCACTCCAGAATGCGTTGGCTGCACCGCCGACAGGCAGAGCAAGTGTGACGAGCAGCACGGCCAGGGGCATCCGCCTGGGCATGCGCGGGCGCATCATCTGTCCAGCGTCCCGGTCGCGGTGTAGGCGAGTGTCAGCGACGCCCCCTTGCACCCGTCCTGGTTGGCCGGCCGGTTGAGCATGCCCACTTGAGGCCACTTTGCCCGGGAGAGGTCGAGGCTGCTGAGTGTGCTGGTCGCTCGGGCTGGAACGGTGATACTGAGGTCGTTTGATGCCTGGTCCACCGCGAAGTCGCCTATTGCACAAGGATGGGCGTCGTCGGCATTCGGCGCGCTGACCTCACGTACGGTCACGCGGAGGTCGGTGACCGACATGGGTGAGTCGTGGGGGTTCGTCAGCCTCAGATCCAGCGGTGCCATCACGCCGGGTGAGATCGGCTCGGCGGCGCTTCCCCCAATGGTGAACGATCCGGCCGAGTCCGCCAGAGCGGCGCCCCCGATGCCGGTGCTGGCACCGGTCGTGCCCACGGTCGGGTTGCAGTCAACAAGGAGCAAGAGAAGAATAATGGCGAGCACGGTTGCCCAGACAAGCTCACGCACGTGTCGTCTGCGCGCATCGTGTTTGCGCGTAACGCGTTTGTTGGCAACGGTACTCATCTGGGCCTCCTTCGCAGATCGATGCAGGGCACCTCACGGGCCTGGATGCGGAGAATGGGGGCGGGGCCGTGGCCCAGCCCCCATCCGCTCGTCAGTCCGCTCGGTCAGTTGCTACTCAGGCTCACCGTCACAGTCGCGCCCTTGCAGAGGTCTTGGTTGGAACTGGTGTTGGCGAAGGTAAGCAGCCCAGTACCGACCGCGACTCCCGATACGCCAGCCGGAACCATCACGCCCGATGGCGTTACGACGGCGGTAACAGTAAAGTCGGCCGGTAGACAGCCCGCGTCGCTGGTGGTCACGACGGGGCTGATGAGGCTGGTCACGAAGAGGTTGGATGTGCCGGGGTTGTCGGCGGTGTAGCTGACCGGTGTCGAACCGCCGGGGGTTAGGCCGGCTGCGAAGTTGGCGTGCAGGGTGACAGTCCCGTTGGCCGCGGCGTTAGTGGCCGTCCCGCTACCGCCGCCAGTCGTGGTCCAGTAGGCGAATGCCACGCCTGCGCCGGAGAGGAGAACAACGGTCCCCACTGTTACGGCAATGGCCTTCCTTGTGAACTTGTGCATTGTGTTCTCCTAAGTCTGACGAGCGCGGGTGAACGGTGGACACCGTTCCAATTGACCGCTTCCTTACCAAACTCAGGACACACCATGACCTTTGAGTCGGACATGGGTTATTCGGTCGCGTTCCCTCGGCCGTTCGGTTGAATCACCATGACCTCTCGCGGCCGGCGAACCGCGGTTTTCCCATGGTCTTGGGTCACCCGACCTGTTGGTCGATCGGCCCGCCGTACCAGTTCTCGATGATCCGCCGAGCGATCGAGACCGATGGAGAGACACCGAAACGGCCGGCCGACACCATCTCGCACAGCTCGGGACGCGTGACCCACAGGGCCTCGACGATCTCATCCATGTCCAGGTGGAGCGTTGGGTCGACCGCTCGCGAGGTGAAGCCCACCATCAACGAGGACGGGAACGGCCACGGCTGGTTGCCCAGGTAGCGGACCTGGTCGACGACCACACCGACCTCCTCGAGAACCTCACGCGCCACCGCCGCCTCGAGGGACTCACCCGGCTCCACGAAGCCGGCCAGCACCGAGAGCCGCCCCTGCGGCCAGCGGGGGCTTCTTGCCAGCAACAACCGGTCGGCGTCGTCGGTCACCGCCATGATCACGGCCGGGTCGGTGCGCGGGTAGTGCTCGCTCTCGTCGCGCGGGCAGCGACGGATCCAGCCGGACTGGTCGAGGTGGGTCCTGGCTCCGCAACGGGGGCAATGGGTGTGCGTTGTGTGCCAGTTGGCCAGCCCCTGCATCGTGGCGAAGAGTCCAGCGTCCCGGTCCGAGAGCAGGACACCAACCTCGCGCAAGGTTCGCCACTGTGAGCTCTCCAGCGGATCCAGGTCGTCACGGACCACCCCCACGTATGCCGTGCCGTGGCCGTCCTGCCCCAGGAAGACTGCGAGCCGGCTCGTGTCCAGCTCGGTGGGGGAACGCAGGAGCAGGGCGAGGTCACCATCGAGCTCGACCACCTCCACCCGGCCCCCAGCCAGCTCCAGAACCTGGGTCGACGGGTCTTTCAGGAGCGAAGGCAACAGCTCCGGGTCCTTGCGTCGCACGGCAGCGCGGTCCAGGGTGCCGCGTGCCAGAGCCAGATTTCGCAAAGTTTCCGAAGAACGGCTCACGCCTTCCAGCGTACGGGGCGTCGTCGTCATACGGTGTCGTTGTGACCCGCACTCCCCTTGCCCTCGCCGCCCTAGCCAGCGCTGCGGTGCCGGGCCTGGACCCCGCGACTGTCGAGGGAACCCCACACCTGCCCGGCCATCACTTCGAGGTGGCCTTCATCGAGGACACACAGCATCGTCGTTGGGTCGTGCGAGCCCCGATGACGCCAGCCGCCGGGGCACAGATGGAGGTCACGGTGTCGTTGCTGGGGCTGCTCGCGCGTCGGTTGCCGTTCTCGGTGCCGTCACCCAAGGGTTTCGTGGCTCTCAAGGAGGGCGGAAGGGCTGCGGTCTACCCCTACCTCGCGGGACGCCCGCTGTATTTCCCGCATCTGCCGGCAGGACCAGGAATCGCCGCCGAGCTGGGCCGGGCAATCGCCGCACTGCACAACGTCGACCGGGCGTTGTTCGACGAGGCCGGGCTCCCGACCTACGACGCCGACACCTATCGCACCCGCCGCCTCTCGGACCTCGACCGGGCCGCCGCAACGGGACACGTCCCGACTGGGTTGCTTGCCCGCTGGGAACGATCGCTCGAGGACGTGTCACTGTGGCGCTTCGCTCCGACTCCGACCCACGGCAACCTGACCGGCGATCAGGTGCTGGCGGTCTTCGACGATGACGAGGATGCCGCGACGGGCCGTATCCGCGGTCTGACCGGCTGGGAGGACGCCAAGGTCGCGGACCCTGCGGACGACTTCGCCGCGCTGGTCACCCAGGCAGCACCCGCGGCTTTCGACACGGTGCTCGAGGCCTATGCGCACGCCCGGGTCGACCGGCCGGACAAGCACCTCGAACGCCGGGCCCGGCTGGCTGGGGAGCTCAAGCTCGTGTCCGAGCTGCTGACCGCGGTCGGCTCCCAGGACCAGAGTGTCATCGAGGCGTGCGCGGCCAAGCTGCGGCAGCTGGACGCGGACACGTTCGACGAGTTGCCTGAACCCGCCTTCAACGTGCCCTGGAGCGGCCAACACCCTGCCGCAACAGGGCGTTCTCATGAGGTCGGGCCTGTCGACGGTGGACCCGTCGAAGCCAACGACGAATCAGAGACGCCGCGCTTCTAGGCCGGGATCGACCCCAACAAGGTCGCAATCTGCTCCTCGTCGGGCAGATCCGGGAACACCGTCTCGCCCGTGCCTGCGTAGTAGAACGCCGCATCGACCTGGGCCAGCGGGAGCCCTCGAAGCCGGGCAAAGGCCAGGCGATAGGCCCCCAGCTGCAAGGCACGAACCCGTGCCTCGTCGCCAGACGGTTTGGCCCCGGTTTTCCAGTCCACCACGGTGAACCCGCCCCCCGGGCGGGAGAAGACGGCATCGATGCGACCACGAATCGTCATCTCTGCGACGGTCGTCTCGATCGCGATCTCGATGGCGGCAGGACTCCGCTCGGCCCATTCGCTGGCCAGGAAGAGCTCCTTCATCAGGGGCTGCTGCTCGTCGTCCGCCGGGTCGTCGTCGGCGCTGCCCGGCAGGTCAAGAAGGTCGACGAACGCGGCCCGGGCGAAGTGCTGCTCAACCCAAGCGTGAAAAGCCGTGCCACGACGGGCCGCCAGCGCCGGTGGTGACGGCATGGGCCGACGCAGGTCACGAGCGAAGGCCTGCGGGTCGCCGGCGAACGACACCACGCCCGATGCCGACAGGTGGCGTGGGACCCTGACCTCGATGTCGCGCGGCAGGGCCGCCGAGTCGCGTTCGGCGAGGAGGATCCTGAGCTCACGTTCGCGACCAGTGACACGCGGCTCGTCGAGGTCGTGGCACGTCTCCAGGTCCGCCATCGCGTCCAACACCCCCTGGACGGCGTCGCTGAGCTGCGCGCGCCGGGCTGCCATCGGATCCGACGGCCAGATCGCGCTCATCGGCTCGCTCTGGCGTGGGTTGGCGAGCTTGCTGTCGTCCTCCGGCTCAGGCATCGGCTCCCAGGTGTGCGGACGCAGACCGAGGTCGCCGTGATCGACCAGCTCGGTGAGGAACCGAGAAGTGATCCGCGGAGTGGTGGGGTCTGACCAGACCGACGCGGTCAGGAGCAGCTCGCGCCGGGCACGGGTGAAGGCCACGTACGCCAGCCGCCGTTCCTCGTCGATGCCGTGCTCACCGCCGGCGCTGATGAAGCCGCGGATCTCATCCTCCAGCGCCTTGAGGTCGGGGGCCGACCTCCACCGCATTACCGGCAGCCCGTCACAGTCCCCGCGCAGGTCGTACGGGACGCCGGACAGGCCACCGATCCAACCCTTGTCGGTGGGCGGGCTCATCCCCCACTCGCCGTCCGTGAACGTCGTCCCCGAGCTCGAACGTGCCGGGAACGAGCCCTCGACCAGTCCGGGGACAGCCACCACGTCCCACTCCAGCCCCTTGGCGGCGTGCACGGTGAGCACCTGGACGGCATCCGTGGACACCTCGATGTACCCCTTGTCCAGCCCACGCTCCTGCGCCTGGGCGGCATCGAGCCACGACAGGAAACCGCCCAGTGTGGGCCGATCGGCGGAGCCGGAGAAGCTTGCCGCCACGTCCGCGAACGCGTCGAGGTGGGCACGGGCGGTCGTTGGCGTGTGTTCCGGACGGGACAGCACCTCGATGTCCAGACCCAGAGCCCGCTCGGCCTCGCCGGCAAGGTCAGCAAGCGGCATGCCGGTGAGCGAGCGCAGGCGCCGGATCACCTCGCGCAACCCGTCCAGACGCTGAAGCCCCACCGCCGAGATGCGCGAGCCGCTGGGGCCGGCCCAGTCCGCTGACGGCAGCTCGTCCAGGGCTTCCACGATGCTGAGACGGTCTGCGCTGTCGGGAGCCTGGTCCTTGGCGCGGTCCTTGACCTCACCCTTGAGCTGCGAGCGAGCCGCGTGACGGCGCGCCAGGACTCGGGACCAGACCGCGAGCCCGTCGAGGTCTGCGGCACCCAGTCGGCACAACGGCCCGGTCAACAACCTCATCAGCTGGTCGCCACGAGTGGGGTCCTGAACCACCCAGAGCAGCGCCACGATGTCCGAGACCTCGGGAGTGGTGAGCAACCCGCCAAGCCCCACGACCTCCACCGGCAGGCCGGCCTGCTCGAGGGCGTCGATGACGGCGCCGAACTGAGAACGCTTGCGGCACAACACCGCTGCCGATACGCCTGTGGGGCGGCCGCGCGCATCCAGCCAGTGGTTGGCGATCCAGCCCGCCACGTGCTCGGCTTCGGCCTCGGTGGTCAGCAGCCGGGCCGCAAACAGCCGTCCAGTGCCGGCATCGGATCGGGGACGAAGCACCTCCACATCGACGGTCGCCTTGCTCCGCAGCGGGCCCGAGGTGACGTTGGCCGCCGACAGGATGGCGTTGTCGTTGCGCCAGCTCGTCGACAGCGGCAACACATCCGCCTCGCCGGCAGCATCGGCAAACTCCCGTGGAAAGCGGGTCAGCGTCGTCGCGCTCGCCCCGCGCCAGCCGTAGATGGACTGGTTGGGGTCGCCCACGGCGGTGACCGGCACAGACTCACCGGCAGCGACGAAGAGCTGCCGGAGCAGCACCAGCTGAGCCTCACTGGTGTCCTGGAACTCATCGAGCAGAACCGCCCGAAACCGTTGGCGTTCCATCAGACCGATGTCGGGGAACCGCTGCGACAACGTTGCGGCAAGGGCCATCTGGTCGGCGAAGTCGAGCGCATCACGGCTCCGCTTGAGCGCGAGGTAGCCATCGACCAGCGGCAGCACCTGACGGCGAGCCTTGAGCGCGATCATGGCTTCGGCCACCACCTTGGGCAGCCCTCGCGCCCGGCTTGCCCCTTTGGGCAGTCCGGCCACCTTGGCCTCGAACCGGTCGATCAACGTCAGCAGATCCGCCGGCACCAGCAGGTGCTCGGCCATCTCGCCGGCCAGGTCGACGACAGCGTTGATGACGGTCGACGACGCGAACGGCACGTCATCCATCGGTCCGTCATGATGCTCGACCACCTCGGCGGCGAACTGCCAGGCGGCCGCCTCGGACAGCAGCCGCGACTCGGGCTCCACACCCAGACGCAAGGCATGCTCACGAACCAGGCGACCGGCATACGAGTGATAGGTCGAGACCGTGGGCGTGCCACCCAGCACCTCGGCACCGTCCTCTTCCTCGGCAGGAGTCCACATGCCCACGTGCCGCAGGCGACGCAGGCGCCGTGCGATGCGCTCGGCGAGCTCGGTCGCCGCCTTGCGGGTGAAGGTCAGGCCCAGGACCTGATCGGGCTCGACGTAGCCGTTGGCCACCAGCCAGACGACTCGCGATGCCATCGTCTCGGTCTTGCCCGAGCCGGCCCCTGCCACGACCAGCAGCGGACGCATCGGCGCCTGGATGACGGCGAGCTGTTCGGCAGTCGGCGGCGGGCTGCCCAGGGCGACCGCGATCGACTGGGCCGAATGCCTCATGGGATGGCCCGGCATCAGATCACCCGGCCCGCTGGCTGAACCGGACAGCTGGACCTGACCGCGCAGAAGGTGCACGCCTGGCCGATCGTGGCGACGAAGTGGCAGCCGGCCATGCCTTCTGCAGTGTCAGTCACCAACGTCTGTGCCCACCCCGGTTCGTCGTCCGTCGACAAAGGCCCTTGCACCTGCAGCGTGGTCTTGACGCCGGCGGCCTTGCCGACCTGCAGCAGCGCCGCACCGGCCGAGGCTGCGCCGTGTTCCGTGAACGCGCCGCGCTCAACCGCGACCTGGTAAGCGCCGAGCTGGGCGTTGCGAAGCAGGTCGCCCTTGGACGGTTTGTTGGAGCCGGTCTTGAGGTCGACGACGCGCAGACCTCCGTCGTTGTCGCGCTCGAGGCGATCGACACGACCCTTCAGCAGCGCCCGCCCGAGCTGCACCTCCATCTCGAGCTCTGCGCCGACGCGCTCCCAACCCCCGGCGCCGGACTCGTCGAAGTACCGCGCGAGTCGAGCCACCATCGCCTGGGCCTCAGAGAGCTGACGACGCGAAAGCCAGCCGTCCGGCAGGCCCAGCCTGCCCCACCGGACCTCGACCTCAGCCCGCATGGTGGCCTCGTCGACGTCACCGAGCTCGGCGGCGATGTCGTGGATCAGGGTGCCGATGTTGGCCGCACCGACGCTGGGGCCGTCGCCGCCGCAGGCCGATAACAGCCAGCGCAGACTGCACTCGTTGAAGCTCTCGATCCGTGACGGGGAGACCGAGACGGTCACGCCCTCAGCGCGCAGCGGCCGGTCGTCGCTCAACGGCGTCAGCGCCCACCACGACGACGGGTCGGCGCCAACAACCCGTGCGGCCACCAGCCGTGCCAGCTGCCGCGCGGCAGTATGCCGGTCACTCGCCGTCTGTCCCACGACCACCTCGCGACGTAGCTCGGCGACCAGCCCAGCCAGGGTCATCGGCCGAGGCACCTCACTGAAGGACCTCAGCTCGTCCCCGTCATCGGACTCCTCGGGCGGGTCGACGATGTCGAGATAGGCCGAAGGCTGCTCGTCGTCACTGCGCACGGCAGTGACCAGGAGCCGCTCGGAGGCGCGGCTGACCGCGACCATGAAGAGCCGTGTCTCGTCATAACGCACCGCAGCCTGGGCCGCACGCAATGACTGCCCTCTGCCGGTCACGACATCGACCAGTCGCTCTGACCCCAGAAGGGACCCGCGCAGGCGCAGGTCGGGCCAGACGCCCTCCTGGACGCCCGCGACGACGACGTACCGCCACTGCCGTCCAGCCGCGCCGGCGGGAGTGAGCAACGAGACCGTGTCATCACTGGGGGCGCGGGCCACGAGGGTGTCACCCGCCACGTCCTGCCCACGAACGTGCTCCAGGAATCCGCGTGGGCCCATCTGCGGCAACCGGTCGACATACTTGGCCGCCACGTCGAACAGGGCGACGACAGCATCGAGATTGCGGTCGGCACGGGCCCCGGACAGGCCACCCCCGAGCGCCACCCGACGCCAGCTCTCCCCCAGCCCGGTCGCGTCCCACATGGCCCACAGCACGCCCTCGGCGGTCACCCCCGGCGCCCAACGACGGCCATCGTCGCCATCCGGGCAATCCAATCCATCAGAGCCATCCGAGCCATCCGAGCTGTTGACCGTTCGGGCCGCCTTCACTCCGGCGGCGATCGCCTTGGCAACCCTGCGAGCCGGCGCACCCTCAGAACCCAGCATCCCCAACGTGTTTGGCGCGACCAGGCCCAGTGCCAGCAGCTCGTCGCTGGTCCGTCCGCCGCCGCTGTCGAGCTCGTCGCGACGCAGAGCTCTCCGCAGTCGCCGCAGCCCGACCGCGTCAGCTCCACCGATCGGGGACAGCACTGCATCGACGGCAGTCTGGGTGTCGATCGGATCCGGCTGGCCCATCGCCACATTCAGAACCACCTCGAGCAGCGCCAGCAACGGACGGACCGCCACCTCGTCGCGGACGGGAACCTCGGCAGATGGCACTGCCACAGGCACCCCGGCTGCCGCGAGAACCCGACGCAACGTACTGGTGCGGCCCTGTCCCCGAACGATCACGGCCATGTCGGACCACGGCATACGGCCCAGGAGGTGCGCCTGACGCAGCTCGGCGGCGATCAACGCGGCCTCCTGCGAGGTCGCGCGCAGCAGCCGCACCTCCGCGCGCCCACCCTCGGCGACGTGCTCGAGCTCGCGGTGGGTTCCTCCGCCGAGCGCGCCGATGCGTCGGGTCACCCGGTGGGTGACCTCGCGCAACGCCTGGGGCTGCCGGTATGACGTCGCGAGCGTGATCGTTGGACCGCGACCGAACCGGGAGTGGTCGGCGCCCAGGATGCTGGGGTCAGCGCCGCGGAAGGTCTGGACCGCGGCGTCCGGGTCGCCGATAAGGACGAGGTCGATGTGCGGGGCGTGGATCACCTCGAGGAGCCGGGCCGCGGCGGGCGTGAGCTCCTGGGCGTCGTCGACCACGATCAGCCGCAGCGACGACGCCAGGCGCTCCCGCGCCTCGGGGTCCTCCTCGAGCAGGTCGGCAGCCGCACCCAGGATCCACGCCGGGTCATAGGAACCAGGACGCGAGAAGGCCGTGACCTCGTCGTACTCAGCCAGAACCTGTGCGGCCGCAACCCACACGGGTCGATCGTGCTGAACGCCCAGGGTCGCCAGATCGTCGGCCTCCAGACCCCGCTCGACCGCCCGCATGAGCAGATCACGCAGCTCGGTGCGGAACCCTCTGGTGGCCAAGGCTGCTTGCACCTGCTCGGGCCAGCGCGGGGCCTTGCCCTCTCCCGAGGCGTGACCCGCGAGAAGCTCTCGCAGGATGAGGTCCTGCTCGGGCCCGCTGAGCAACCTGGGGCTGGGATCCCCCCGCAGCGCGGCGCTCTGGCGCAAGATACCGAAACCGAGTGCCTGGTGGGTGCGGGCCAGCGGTTCGGTCGTGGTGCCACCGATCCGGGCAGTGATGCGGTCGCGCAAATCTGCGGCCGCAGTCCTCGAAGCTGTCAGGACCAGGCACTGTTCTGGCGCGACCTCGTCACGGCGCACCCGGTCAACCACGATCTCGACCGCAGTGGACGTCTTGCCGGTGCCCGGAGCGCCGAGGACACGCAGCACCCCCGCGTCATAACCCTGCGCGGCGGAAGCGCGGTTGCCGGCAGCGTGGTGGACGACGGCGCGATAGGCGACGGCTGCAGCCTGGGCTGCATCCAGGATCGGGGCCTGGGCACCCAGACTGGGAGCCCGTCGCAATGTCAGCACCGGCAGATTCCATCACGGCGCACTGACGGCGACGCATGTGAAGCCGGCATCCAACGCACTCCTCGCCTGCTCGAATCGGCCCGGACACACGAATGCCCCGACCGTGAGGCCGGGGCATTCACGTTGCAGAACGGGTTCGAGTGGTTAGACCAACTCAGCTATCAACCAGTTCAGCGAGTTGAGATCAGAGCGGACGGATGTTCTCCGCCTGCGGGCCCTTCGGGCCCTGGGTGATGTCGAACTCAACCTTCTGGTTCTCGTCAAGCGAGCGGTATCCGCTGCTGGCGATGGCCGAGTAGTGCGCGAACACGTCGGCGCTGCCGTCTTCGGGAGCAATGAAGCCGAAGCCCTTTTCAGCGTTGAACCACTTCACGGTGCCTGTTGCCATAATCTTTCTTCCTCCAAGAGCGCTCTGTCGATCCCGAATGCCGGGTCCGATCGTCGCGGTGTTCGTCGTCCGCTCCAGATCAGGAACAAAGCGCACCCCCGGCACAAGGCCGCAAGCGTTCAAGACGTGCGATGCACAGCAACTACGAGCGTGAGACTACCCCAGCCCCGGTGAATAAACAGAGTTCTGCGGAAGTCGTTCCGGGCAGCGACCCAGGCACCGTGGCTGAGTCCCAAGATGGTGTGGGAAAGATCACGTTGCTGGAGGTTGAGACCGAGGGCGTTACGGGGTCACACCCGCGCCGTCCCATCGGGCCAGCCTCATGTCCACACGGCGTCCATCCAGTGCGCCTCGCACCAGGGCAGTTCCCTCCTCACGCCAGTGCGCCAACGCCTCGTCCCCCAGCTCCTCGGGGACCTCGCCGCTCGCACGGATGACGCGCCACCAGGAGACCGACGCGCCGTATCGGGACATCACCGCCCCCACCTGACGAGGTCCTCCCTGTCCGATCAGCTCGGCGACGTCCCCGTAGGCCAGGACCATGCCCTCCGGGATCTGGTCGACGATGCGCAGCACCGCCTCCGCGAAGTCAGGAAGCTCTGGGGTCTCCATGTCGGCTCAGTAGCTCGGCTGAGAGGGGTCGACATCTCGAATCCAGGCGAGCACCCCGCCGGCGAGATTGCGAACGTCCGGATGACCAGCCTGGATCAGGATCCGTGAGGCTTCCTCCGATCGGCTGCCGGACCTGCACATGATGACGACCGGCCGTTCGAACGGAATCTGCGACACCGCTGCCCCGGAACGGAACTCGTCAAGATGAATGGTCTGCGCCCCCGGGATACCAGCGATCGCGCGTTCGTCCCTGCCGCGCACATCGACCAGCAGCACCCGGGGCGAAGCAACACTGTCATCCAGCAGATCGGCCAGCTCTTGCGCCGAGATCAGGGGTACGGGGATGCTCGCGGCGGCGCGGACCGAACCACCCGTCATACCGCAAAAGTCTTGGTAGTCAACGAGTTTCGTGACGGTTGGCGACGTTCCGCACACGGCGCAGTCGGGGTCCTTGCGCACAGTGAGGGCATCCCAGCTCTGGCGCAGCGCGTCATGCACCATCAACCGGCCGATCAACGGATCCCCAATGCCGACAATGAGTTTCACGGCCTCAGCTGCCTGGATGGATCCGATGGCGGCGCAGAGGAGTCCGAGCACCCCACCCTCGGCGCACGATGGCACCAGGCCAGGCGGAGGCGGCTCGGGAAACACGCAGCGATAGCAGGGGCCGTGCTGCGCCCACCAGACGCTGGCCTGACCGTCGAACCGAAAGATCGACCCCCAGACGTCCGGCTTACCCAGCAGCACACAGGCGTCGCTGAGCAGATATCGGGTCGGGAAGTTGTCGGTCCCGTCCAGCACCAGGTCGTAGTCAGCAATGATCTCAAGGGCGTTGGCGGAGTCGATCCGAACGTCGTGCCTGATGACCTGCACCAAGGGGTTGAGCGAGGCCAGCGTCTCCGCGGCGGACTCAGACTTCAGCCGGCCGACGTCAGCGACTCCGTGGACCACCTGCCGCTGCAGGTTCGACATCTCCACCAGGTCGTCGTCGACCACGCCGATGGTTCCGACACCGGCCGCCGCGAGGTACATCAATGCCGGAGACCCGAGCCCCCCTGCTCCGACCACCAGCACCCGTGCGTTCTTGAGGCGGCGCTGACCTTCCATGCCCACGTCGGGGATGAGCACATGCCGCGCATAGCGCTCGACCTCCGCGGCGGACAACGGCGCCGATGGCTCGACAAGGGGCGGAATTGCCATGCTGATGAGGTTACCCGCGCGTAGAATTCGTTTCGCCTGTCGCATGAGCCTGGATGTCGCGGCACGGCACACGGACATCGGTCACGTGAACCGACCTCACCCTGGGTCATCGGCCGAACGAGAGGGACCCCACCAGTGTCGACGCGCTCAGATACACGAGGACGCGGCGTACGACTGCCTCGCTCTGCACGGCGGGCGCAGCTGCTCGATGCCGCACAAGAAGTGTTCGTCGAGTCGGGCTATCACGCCGCGGCGATGGACGAGATCGCAGAACGCGCCGGAGTCTCCAAACCCGTTCTGTACCAACACTTCCCTGGCAAGCTCGATCTCTATCTGGCGTTGCTCGACCATCACGCGGGTGAGCTCCTGGGTCTGATCAGGGCAGCCTTGGCGTCGACCACGGACAACAAACAGCGTGTCGCAGCCGCCGTAGGCGCCTACTTCGAGTTCGTGGATCGTGACGGTGCGGCGTTCCGGTTGGTGTTCGAGTCCGACCTGACCAACGAGGCGGCCGTCCGCGAATGCGTCGACAAGGTTTCGCAGGATTCCGCCGAAGCCATCGCCGAGGTCATCAAGGAGGACACCGACCTGCCTGACGCCGAGGCGCATCTGCTTGGCATGGCGCTGTCCGGGATGGCCCAGGTCTGTGCGCGCTTCTGGTTGTCACAAGGTTCGGCGATCCCCCGAGACGAAGCGGCCCGGCTGGTGGCGGCCCTGTCCTGGCGTGGGTTGCACGGCTTCCCCAAGATCGAGCGGGAAGGATCTGGCCCCAAGGGGGGTTAGCCTTCGCAGAACGACAACAGCGGGGCGCGATGTCTGGCGTCGCCGCCAGTTGCCCCGAACATCACACGTTGCCCCGCACATCAACACTCTGACGAAAGGCTTTCCCGTGGAGGTCAAGATCGGCGTGCAGAACGTCGCGCGCGAGATCGTGCTGGAGTCCGAACAGTCCCCTGATGAGGTCGAAGCTCTGGTCACCGCGGCGCTGACCGACGGTGGCGTGCTCAACCTCGCCGAGGCTTCGGGGCGGCGCGTGATCATCCCGGTGGCCACGATCGGCTACGTCGACGTCGGCGCGTCCAAGAAGGGCTCCGTCGGGTTCGGCACGATCTGACGCTGCGTCACGCGGCCAACCGCCGTACAAGCAAGTGTCCGTACAAGCACTGACGGACCGTATGGCGAGTGGTGAGCTCAGGCGTGAAGCCCCAGCAAGCCCATCCGCCGTGTGTGCTCGTCGGTGAGCCGAGCCAACATCCGACCCATCTCGGCCAGGTCTGCACCCGGGCGGTTGATGCCACCCACGAGCAGGCTGGCCAGGGCATCGCGCTCGACGGCCACGCGCTGTGACTGGGAAAGGGCCTCACCGACCAAGCGGCGACCCCACAGGGCGAGCCGCCCACTCACGGTGGGATCGGCCTCGATGGCATCTCGGACCGCTTTGACGGCGAACTTCGCCTGCCCGACGTCCTCGAGCACCGAGCGCACCAACGTCTGCGTCGAGGGATCGACGTAGGCAGAGATCTCGCGATAGAAGTCGGTCGCGATGCCGTCTCCGACGTAGGCCTTGACCAGGCCCTCGAGCCAGCCAGTCGGTCTGGTGCGATTGTGGAACTCGTCGATCGGGACGATGAAGGGGGCCATGGCCTGATCGGGGTCGACGCCCATCTCGCTGAGTCGACGGGTCAACGCCTCGTAGTGATGGAACTCAGCCACCGCGACACGCGCAAGAGCCGCCTTTTCCGGTTGGCTCGGAGCCATCTCGGCATCGGCCGCCAGCCGCGAGAACGCCGTCAGCTCGCCATAGGCCAGCGCGCCAAGCAGGTCGATGACCGCCGCTCGATAGGTCGGGTCATCCGAAAATGGATCACCCGCGGCAACGGAGTCTTCGCCCCGTGTGACACCCGAGCTTTCGGCGACGACATCCTCGCCCTCGGGCGTGTCGGGGAGGGATTTCGGCTGCTCATCGGCGTCCATGAACGGACACAGTAGTGCTCACCGGCTAGACTGGGCCCTGACATCGGTGCCCGGTCGGCACGAATCAGCAGCCAGTGAGACTGGCTTGCACCCACGAAGAACTCCGATCGGCCCGCTTTGCTGCGTGGCCCGCATCTTCCGAGACCCTCGGAAACGCGTGTGGCCCGCGCCCGATCGAGAGAACTTAATGACCACCAAGAAAGCCACGACGTCGCCTGACGCTGCCGAGAAGACCGCACAGACACCCGTCGAGACCGTAGCCGTGCCAGCAATCGTCGAGAAGACGTTTGCCGACTTCAACGTCCACCCCGACATCGTCGCTTCACTGTCCGACGAGGGCATCACGCACCCCTTCCCGATCCAGGCGATGACGCTCGAGGTTGCCCTCGGTGGCCACGACATCATCGGCCAGGCCAAGACCGGCACCGGCAAGACGCTGGGCTTCGGGATACCGATGATCCAGCGCGTGATCAGTCCCAGGGACGAAGCGTTTGGCACGCTGGCGAGCGCCGGCAAGCCGCAGGCCCTCGCGGTCGCACCCACCCGCGAGCTCGCCGTTCAGGTCTCCGGCGACATCGCAAAGGCCGGCAAGGCCCGCGGTGTGCGGGTCGTCACGATCTACGGCGGACGCGCATTCGAGCCGCAGATCTCGGCGCTGCAGCGCGGTGTCGAGATCGTCGTCGGCACGCCCGGTCGGCTCCTCGACCTCGCCAAGCAGGGTCACCTCGACCTGTCATACGTCAAGAGCGTCGTGCTCGACGAGGCTGACGAGATGCTCGACCTCGGCTTCCTTCCGGATATCGAGAAGCTGCTCGTGCAAACCCCGGCCAGCCGCCAGACGATGCTCTTCTCGGCCACGATGCCGGGTGCCATCGTCGCCTTGGCCCGTCGCTACATGACCCAGCCCACCCACATCAGGGCGATGGGCGGGGACGAAGACGGCCATACGGTGAAGGCGGTCGAGCAGTTCGTCTACCGCGCGCACGCCATGGACAAGGTCGAGATGCTGGCCCGCATGCTCCAGGCCAAGGACCGCGGCCTGACCCTCATCTTCAGCCGGACCAAGCGCACCGCAGCCAAGGTCGCCGACGATCTCGCTGAGCGGGGCTTCGCCGCGGCAGCCATCCACGGGGACCTCGGCCAAGGTGCTCGTGAGCAGGCCATGCGCGCGTTCCGCAACGGCAAGGTCGACGTCCTTGTGGCCACCGACGTGGCAGCCCGCGGTATCGACGTCGACAACGTCACGCACGTCATCAACTACCAGTGCCCCGAGGACGACAAGACCTACCTGCACCGCATCGGCCGGACGGCCCGTGCAGGCAACAAGGGCGTCGCAGTCACGTTCGTCGACTGGGACGACCTACACCGCTGGGGCATGATCAACAAGGCCCTCGACCTGGGCATCCCCAAGGCGGAAGAGACCTACTCCTCGTCCGAGCACTTCTACGCGGAGATGAACATCCCCGCGAACGCGACCGGCCGCCTGCCCAAGTCAAGCCGTACCCGCGAGGGCCTCGCTGCCGAGAAGGTCGAGGACCTGGGCGAGACGGGCAAGAACCACAGGGGTGGCACACCCGATCGTGGCCGTTCCTCCGCTGGTCACGGCGGTGGCGGTCGCTCGGGTGGAGCGTCAAGCCGCGGCTCACGTTCGTCGGAGGGCCGAGAGCGTCCGTCTGCCGACCGCTCGAAGGGCGCCGAGCGCCCCAAGAGTGCCGAGGACGCCAAACCACGACGTAGCCGTAACCGTCGCCGCACCCACAACGGTCAGGGCGGCTCCGCGGGAGCGGGCGCCGGCACCGTCTGACACGTCAGAGGCGGGGCAGCAGGCTGGCGGCCACATCGCGATACGCCTGTGCGCCCTTGGAGCTCCGCGACGTCGAGAGTATCGAGCGACCCACTGCCGGCGCTTCGGCGAACCGCACCGTCTTCGGGATCGGCGGGTTGAGCACCGGCATGCCGTAACGCTCCCCCACGTCGGCAAGCACGGCACGCGTGTGGTTGCTGCGCCCGTCGTACAGCGTGGGCAGTATGCCGTACACCTCGAGCTCGGGGTTGAGGATCGACTGCACGTCGGCGACCGTGTCGAGCAGCTGGCCGACTCCGCGGTGGCTGAGCATCTCGCAGATCATCGGGATGATCAGCCCCTGCGATGCCGTCAGCGCATTGAGGGTGAGCACTCCCAGCGATGGCGAGCAGTCCACCAGGATCACGTCGTAGTCACCGCGCACCGGGTCCAACGCAGAACGCAGCACGTACTCGCGGCCGGGCCGGGGTAGCAGCTGGGCCTCGGCTCCTGCCAGCTCGATGGTGCTCGGGATCAGGTCGAACCCGTCCTCACACGTCACGATCACGTCCCGGGCCGAGACTCCACGCCCGACCAGCACCTCGTTGATGCTCACCTTGACCTCGTCGGGGTCAATGCCGAGGCTGAACGTCAGGCAGGCCTGGGCATCGAGGTCGACGAGCAGCACTCGTTTGCCGAGCTCGGCGAAAGCCGCCCCCAGAGAGGCCACTGACGTCGTCTTGGCCACCCCGCCCTTCTGGTTGGCCAAGGCCACGATCGTGCCCAAGTGCGTCACAGGCCGCTCATCCTGCTCATCCTGCTCTCCTGCTCGCGGTTTCGCGTGGCCTGAGTCCGTTGCCTGAGTCACTGCTGGCGCCTCCCCGAGGGTCTTGGTTGGGCACAGTCTGTCAGCGGGGCGAAGTTCCCGCGACAGCAAACCCCGTTCACACCGGAAGTGTCCCGACCGCGCCACCCGCAGTGCCGTTGCCCGAGGCGGCGTCGATCTCCAACCCCGCCCAGTCGGACTTCTCCGGACCGATCAGCTGACCCGCCGGACAGTGCGCCCGGAAGTCACACCACGAGCAGATCGGCGATACCTGCGGTTCGAAGAGTGGCGACCCGGCCCCCTTCTCCGTGTAGGCGACGTCGGCCCTGCGAAGGTCCGAGGCGATCGACTCGGCCTCTGCGACCTTGCGCTGCAACGACTCGGGCGTGTGCTCGTGCGAGAGCACCGCTCCCGTCGGCAGGTGGTGCAGCTCGACGCGCACGCAGGGGCGACGGAACATGCCAGCCGCCGCGACGGCATACAGCGCCAGGGGAAGTGAGGTGCGTGCGTCGTCGTCGGTGAGCCGTGCCCGACCGGTCTTGTAGTCGACCACCACCAGCTCACCGTCGCGGTCATCAAGGCGGTCGATGCGGCCCGTCACGGCGAGCGTCTTGGTGCGCATGGAGACGGTGCGTTCGACGCCCAGCGGTTGTCGGTCGCGGTCGATCCCCCGCAGGTATGCCGTCACTCGCTCCGTCGTGCGAACCAGCCAGTCCGCGGACTGGTCGGGATCGCGGAAGCCCACGTCGATCCACGACTTCCGCATCAGCCGCTCGACTGCTGTCGGGGTGCGCTCGGCCGGCGGCAGGTCCCAGAAGTCGCGCAAGGCGTTGTGCGTGGCCACACCTATCGAGGTGTGCGCCCGTTGCGGCCGGGCAGCCGGCCTGGGTCGGTCGAGGTACTGCATGCGGTAGCGATGAGGACAGTCGAGCCAGGCCAACAGCTTGCTGGGGCTCGCTGAGTAGAGACGCTTCGGCATCCCGTCAAAACTCTCCTGCACCGGCGCAGCGGTCACCGCGTCGCCCGTCTCCGAGGTCACGGCCACAGCACCTCAACGCCGCTCGCCAGCGCCTCGATCTGTTGCAGCACAACGTGATCAGTGGTGTTCTCACCGAGCAGGTTCGGCTTTCCCTCGCCGTGGTAGTCCGAGGAGCCCGTGACGAACAGGTCGAGCGAGGCGGCCAGATCGAGCCCGTGTTGCACCTCGGCGGCGCTGTGGTCCCGGTGATAGACCTCCAGGCCGGCCATCCCCTCGGCCGCCATGGCTTCGATGACCGCGTCCTTCACGACGAACCCGCGCCCGCTCGCGAACGGATGCGCCATCACCGCGACGCCACCGGCCTGCCTCACGAGGCGCACCGCAGTCACCGGATCGGGTGCATAGTGCGAGACGTAGTAAGGGGATCCGTCATAGAGATACCTGTCGAACGCCTCACCACGCTCAGCGACGATCCCCTTCGCCATCATCGCATCTGCGATGTGTGGGCGACCGACCGTGGCTCCCGGTTCGATCTGCTCGAGGACATCGCTCCAGCTCAACGGCACATCTCGCGACAGCAGCTCGACGATGCGTTCCGCCCGGGTCTCCCGACTCTCCCGTGCGCGCTCCAGCTCCTCGAGCAACCCGGGCGCCGTGGGGTCCTGGAGATAGCCGAGCAGGTGGATGCTGATGCCTTCGTGGTTGCAGGAGACCTCGATGCCGCGGACGAGGGCGATCCCGTGCTCCGCAGCGGCCTCAGCGGCTTCCTCCCAACCGGCGGTCGTGTCGTGATCGGTCAGGGCCACGACATCCAGCCCTGACTCGGCCGCGGAGGACACGACCTCCGCCGGTGACTGTGTGCCGTCGCTCGCGTTCGAGTGGGTGTGGAGATCGATGCGCATCCCCAGAGGCTAGGGCAGCCGAGCGGGTTTCAGCCTTTGACAGGAGGTTCCATCACGATCGGACGCCCGGGCTGCTCGCCGCCACGCGCTTCGAGATAGCTGTTCTTGGGCACCATGACCTTGCGCTTGAAGATGCAGACCAGCGTGCCGTCCTGCTTGTATCCCCTGGTCTCGACATGGACAACGCCGCGGTCGTCCTTGGACGTGGACTCCCACTTGTCGAGAACCGTGGTCTCGCCATAGATGGTGTCCCCGTGGAAGGTCGGCGCCACGTGACGCAGCGACTCGATCTCGAGGTTGGCGATGGCCTTGCCAGAGACGTCGGGGACGCTCATGCCCAGCAGCAGGGAGTAAACGTAGTTGCCGACGACGACGTTCTGCCCGAACTGCGTCGTGTCGGCATAGTTCGCGTCGAGGTGCAGCGGGTGGTGGTTCATCGTCAGCAGGCAGAACAGATGATCGTCATACTCGGTGACCGTCTTGCCCGGCCAGTGCTTGTAGACCGCGCCGACCTCGAACTCTTCGTAGCTGCGCCCAAATTGCATAGTCGACATCGTGCCACGTCGGTCCGTCACCCGGCGCTGCAAACCGCCAGCACCTGGCGCAGGTCCGTCATTGATCGAGCACCCGTGCTGCTGCGCCATGACTGACGCGCCTGCGCTAACTGGCTTGTCCACAGGGACGCAGCGAGAGCGAAGTCAATCCGGCCATGCTGTTCCGGTCATGAACGACCTCCTAGACACGCTCAGCGCAGCGCACTTCGGTGCCTTCACGGCACACGACGCCTACGACTGTGGGTACAACCGCGAGTCGCTGAGCCAGTTGGTACGCAGCGGCCGAGCCCTGCGAGTCGGACCCAGCGCGTATGTCGACCGCAACCGCTACGAGGCGGCCTCGCCGGAGCGCCAGCACGAGATGACGACCCGCGCCGTGGTGCGCACCTTCGACGGCAGGGTCTTCGCCAGCCACTATTCGGCGCTCACATTGATGTCGCTGCCCATCTTCGGCGCGCCGCTGGACCACGTTCACGTGACGCGCACCGCCGACTCGCTCAGTCGGCGTCGTCCCGGGCTCTCCATCCACACGGCATACGGCCCGGGTGCAGGTCTGCTGATCGGCCGCACGCCGAGCGTCACCGCTGCGCTCGCGATCCTGGGCGCGGCCATGACCTGCGGCATCAAGACTGGAGTCGTCGCGGCCGACGCCGCGCTGGCCGCCGGCAAGGCGAGGATGGAGGACCTCCAGACGAGAAGTCTCGCGAGGACCGACTGCGTCCGCTCGGCTACGAGTTCGTCCGGCTGACCTGGGCCGATCTGTCCCGGCCGGCGACGGTCGAACGTCTGATACGGCTGGCCCTTGCACGGGCAGCGGCTCGACGCGCCACCTGAGCGCCGACCTTCGGTCATAGCGCAGGTCCGTCATTGATCGAGCACCCGCGCTGCTGCGCCATGACTGACGCGCCTGCGCCATGTCGAGG
>Ga0209587_1000107_pt1 | contig 39745 bp, 41 predicted proteins | sample NGEPerD_2_FD_184512 | JGI IMG/M metagenome (GOLD analysis project Ga0209587, IMG submission 184512) | Arctic peat soil microbial communities from the Barrow Environmental Observatory site, Barrow, Alaska, USA - NGEE PermafrostL1-D... | ecosystem: Environmental > Terrestrial > Soil > Wetlands >...
GCACGTCTCGCTGCAAGGCGAACAGCTCACCGATGCCCTTCTCGGCCAGGCTGATCAGGCCGTCGAGCTCGTTGCGGGTGAACGGTATCCCCTCGGCCGTGCCCTGCACCTCGACGAAACGCCCCGCGCCGGTCATCACGACGTTCATGTCGACCTCGGCACCCGCGTCTTCGGAGTAGTCGAGGTCCAGGTAGCCGAGTGCGTCGACGATTCCGACCGACACCGCGGCGCACTGGTCGGTGATCGGATGCGCCGCGATCGTCTTGGCCGCGACGAGGCGCGAGCAGGCGTCGTGCAGCGCGACGTAGCCACCGCAGATGGACGCGGTGCGCGTGCCTCCATCGGCTTGGAGGACGTCGCAGTCGACGGTGATCTGAACCTCACCCATCGTTTCGAGATCCGTCACCGCGCGCAGCGATCGGCCGATGAGCCGTTGGATCTCCTGGGTTCGACCCGACTGCTTCCCCCGGGCGGCTTCGCGACTCACGCGCTCCGCGGTCGAGCCGGGCAGCATCGAGTACTCGGCGGTCACCCACCCCCTCCCCGATCCCCGCATCCACGGCGGCACGCGTTCCTCGACCGATGCGGTGCACAGCACGCGCGTCCGACCGGTCTCGACGAGCACCGACCCGGCAGCCAGCTCGGTGTAGTCACGAGTGAACGTGGCCGGCCGGCGGTCGTCGGGCTCGCGCCCGTCGCGACGGATTCCCATGGATCGTTCTCCTGTCTTCGATGGAGCAGCTGGTGGTGACGTCAGATGGTCGTGACGAGGTGCGCGGCCGCGAGCTCGGCCGGCGCACCGAAGGCTTCGGATCCCTCGATCGCGGAGTGCGCAGGATCCAGCCGTGGCCAGATGTGGGTCAGCATGAGCCGGCGAGCGCCGGCCTCACGCGCCGCCTCGCCGGCCTCGCGCGCGGAGAGGTGGATGGCCACGGGTTTGTCACCGTGGTGATAGGTCGCCTCGGAGAGCACGAGGTCTGCACGCGGTGCGAACGCCCCGACAGTCCATCCGGGGCCGGTATCGGCCGTGTAGACGAGGCGCTTGCCATCGCCCGAGAGCTCGACCGCCAGCGTCGGCGGCGGGTGGTCCGTACGCGAGAACGAGAGGTCGAGATCACCGATGGAGGTGCGATCACCGTCACCGATCTCGTGCCAGGCGAAGGTGTCACCCCAGTCCCGTACCAGGTGACCAAGGTCGGCTTCGGCATCGGCGGGCGCGTAGACCGGCAGACCTCGGCGCTCGAGGCCGTACTGCATCAGCACGTGGAGGCCGTAGATATCGACGCAGTGGTCGGGGTGGAGATGGGTGATCACGACCGCGTCGAGGTCTTCCATGGCGAGGTGTCGCTGGAGGTTGGCGAGGGTGCCGTTGCCGCAGTCGAGCCAGATCGCGGTGCCGCCGGCGCGTACGAGATAGCCGCTGCACGCCCCACCGGCCGGCGCCCCGTAGGACCCGGAGCAACCAAGGACGGTCAGGTCCACGAGAAGGTGGTCACGTCAACGACCTCAGGTCCGCAGAAGCGCGCCCCGAGGCGACGGAAGGTCTCCGCGTCACCGCTGGTCACGAAACGGGGCTTCACGCGGCCCACCGAGTCACCGAGCACGGTCTCCGACCGCAGCGCCCGTTGCACCGCGAACGCGGTCTCGTCCGCGCTCGAGACCAGCACGACGTCTTGACCCATCACATCGCCGATGGTGCGAGCGAGAAGCGGGTAGTGGGTGCAGCCGAGCACGAGCGTGTCGACGCCCGCGGCTCGCAACGGCGCGAGAAGTCGCTCGGCGAGCACGTGGACCTGGTCGGAGTCGACGTCACCGGCTTCGACGAACTCGACGAAGCCCGGGCAGGCCGCGCACGTGAGCTCGATCCCCAGCTCGGCGGCAGCCGACTGGTACGCGCCGGATCGAATCGTGCCGACCGTGCCGATCACACCGACCCGGCCGCGACGCGTGGCCACAGCCGCGGCCTGCAAACCCGGTTCGATGACGCCGACGACCGGCACAGAGTGGCGGTCCCGCAGCGCGTCCAGGGCGACCGACGAAGCGCTGTTGCACGCCACGACCAACAGACGCGCGCCCTGGTCGACGAGGTGGTCGCCAATCTCGATCGCGTACTTGATGACGTCATCGGCCGGCTTGGGTCCGTACGGGAAACGGGCGGTATCACCGAAGTACAGGAGCGGTTCGTACGGGACGAGGTCGAGGAGGGCCCGTACGACGGTGAGGCCGCCCAGCCCGGAGTCGAACAGCCCGATCGGCGCTCGGTCGCCACGCGCGGTGGGGCTCGTCGGGAACGTCGCGTGGACCATGCCCTCGCGACGCTAGCGGTCGGACGCTCGTTCCAGACGATCCCTGATCGCGGTGGCCCGACCGCCCGCAGATGGCGCCAGCGCGACCACCACGTCGAGCTCGCGGGCGTCCGCCTCGCGCAGCCGCGAATAGAGCACCCGGGCGTAGTCATCGGTGTCGGTCGGCGGTGCGAGCACCACGACACCGGCCGGTAGGTCGTCGGTGAGCGTCGAGTCGGCGACGGCCAGGACTCCGCACCGTTTTCCCTCCGCGACCGCGGCGCGACACGCCTCCTGGGTGGTGAGTGTGTCATCGGTCACCATCACCTGAGCGTCGGGCGCATAGTGCGAGGCGAGGCGACCCGGTGCGCGGGGTCCGGCGGCGTCACTCCGGGGCTCGGCCACCGGTCGCCCCAACACGCCTTCGAGCACCTGGCGGGGGATGCCCCCCGGGCGCAGCAGCGTGACCGCGCTGGAGGAACAGTCCACGATCGTGCTCTCGATGCCGACGGCCGCCGCGCCGCCGTCGAGGACGAGGTCGACGTCGTCGCCGAGATCGGCCCGAACGTGGCTGGCCGTCGTGGGGCTCACGCGACCGAAGCGATTCGCCGACGGCGCGGCGATCCCTCGGCCGAAGGCCGCGAGCAACGCGTGGGTGATCGGGTGATCGGGCACACGCACCCCGACGGTCTCGAGCCCGCCGGTCACCTCGTCACAGATTCGGCCCGGCCTACGCCTGACAACGACGGTGAGCGGACCTGGCCAGCAGGCGGACGCGAGCGCGCGGGCCTCGGCCGAGACGTCGACACCGATGTCGTCGAGTTGATCGGCGCGCGCGACGTGAACGATCACCGGATGTTCTCGGGGTCGCCGCTTCACCGTGAACAGTCGCTCCACCGCGCGCGGGTTCGCGGCGTCGGCACCCAGCCCGTAGACCGTTTCGGTGGGAAAGGCGACGAGCCCACCGGAACGCAGAACCTCGACAGCTCCGGCGATCGCGCCCGAGTCCGGCGAGCTCACCAGTAGTTGATTCGCGTGGCGCGCTCGGTCACGACGTCGATGTCATCGGTCCAGGCTCCCGACGACAGGTACTTCCACCCGGCATCGGGCAGCAGCGCCACGATCGTGCCCGCGTCCATGGTCGCGGCCATCTTGGCCGCGCCGGCCACTGCCGCGCCGGACGAGATCCCGGAGAAGACTCCGCACTCGTCGAGCAGACGCCGGGTCCACTCGATCGACTCGCGCGGCCGAACGATGAACTTCCGGTCGAGGATCTCGGGCTCGAAGATCGGAGGAACGAACCCGTCGTCGAGGGAACGCAGGCCTTGGACCAGCTCTCCGGCAGGCGGCTCGACCGCGACGACCTGGATCGCGGGATTGCGTTCCTTCAGGTACCGTCCCACGCCCACGAGCGTGCCGCTCGTACCGAGACCCGCCACGAAGACGTCGACCTCGGGGCAGTCCCGCCAGATCTCCGGGCCGGTGCCCTCGTAGTGCGCGAGGGGGTTGGCCTCGTTGCCGTACTGGAACAGCATCACGAGATCGGGTTCGTCGCCCGCGATGGCCTGGGCCATGCGGATCGCGCCGTTGCTCCCCTCTTCGGGTGGCGACACGGTGACGTCGGCGCCGAAGATCTCGAGCAGCTGGCGGCGTTCCACGCTGACGTTCTCCGGCATGACCACCCGCAGCGAGTACCCGCGCAGCCGAGCCACGAGGGCCAGTCCGATCCCGGTGTTGCCCGAGCTCGGCTCGAGGATCGTGTCGCCCGGATGGAGACGCCCCTCCTGCTCGGCCGTCTCGACCATCTTCAGAGCAATGCGGTCCTTCGACGACCCGCCCGGGTTCTGCCCTTCGAGCTTGGCGTAGATCCGTACCGCCGGGTTGGGCGAGAGCGCGTGCACCCCGACGAGCGGCGTATTGCCGATGAGACCGAGAACCGAGTCGGCTCTCACCGGCGCACCACGGGGCGTCGGGAGAATCGCGCGCGGTCGGCGGTTCTCGCGCCGCGGCGGATCACCGTGGTTCAGCCGCCGGCGACGGCGGGCAGGATCGAGATCTCGGCGCCGTCGGACACCTTCGTGTCGAGCTGGTCGAGGTAGCGCACGTCTTCGTCGTCCAGGTAGACGTTCACGAACTTGTGCAATGCCCCGGTCTCATCCACGAGCTGTCCGGACAGGCCCGGATAGCGGGAGACCATGTCGGCGAAGACCTCCCCCACCGTGGACCCCTCGGCGTTCACGACGGGCACACCGTCGGCGTGGGCGCGCAGGACGGTCGGGAGGCGGACTTCGATAGTCATCACGTCAGGATACAAGTCCGGTCCACGGTCTCGACATTCCCGAAGGGCACCCCATCCAGTCCCGCTCCATTCGGTGCCGGCTCAGGGAGCCGATCCGGTCGACGCCACGGTGCAGACCTCGTCGATGCCGATCACCCGGTTCAGCCGCCCGAAGGCGATCCAGGCGCCGATGCACATGGAGAGCTCGACGATCTCGGGATCGGAGAAGGAGCCGCGCATCCGAGACCAGAACTCGTCGTCGAGGCCGTGGTGATCCGACGGCGGTCGGCGGGGATATCGATACGCAGCGTCATGGAATCCAGACTAGGTGCGCGACCCGATCAGCGATACCGGCACCTCGGCGATGGCGCCGGCGCGGATTCGGAAGGCCCGAAGCGTCGGTGCCTCGTCACGCAGGGACACGATCGCATAGAGCCACGCGGGATCGACGGCTCGGTCGACGTCGGTCGACGACGGGTAGGGGTCGGAGTGGGTGTGGGAGTGCCAGACCCCGACGATCTCGTCACCGCGGGTCTCCACGTCACGCGACGCCGCCAGGTAGTCAGGACCGTGGATGGTGAACGTCAGCGCCGACGCGTCGGCGTTGCGACACGGGTACACCGCGCTGATGGCACCCGTCGGCTCGCCGTCGACCATGGGCCCACCCAGCAGCCCACATGCTTCGTGCGGCAACCCGTCGTAGCAGTGGCCGACGAGCGTTCGGTGTTGGTCGACCGACAGTCGGAGCGTCGGCTCCGCGAGTCGAGCGGTCACGCGTTCTGCGCGCCGGTCGCGTCGCGAAGGGCCGTCCAGACCCGCTGCGGTGAGAGGGGCATGTCGATGTGGCGGACGCCGAGGTGCGCCAGCGCGTCGATGACCGCGTTCTGCACTGCGGGCGTCGAGCCGATCGTTCCCGACTCGCCGATGCCCTTCGCGCCGAGGGGGTTCAGCGGTGTCGGGGTCTCGGTGTTGACCGCCTCGAAGTCACAGAGCTCAGCGGCGCTCGGCATCGTGTAGTCCATGAGGTTGGCCGTGAGAGGATTGCCATCGGTGTCGTAGGTGACGCCTTCGAAGAGCGCCTGCGCGATGCCTTGAGCGATACCGCCATGCTGCTGTCCACGGACGAGCAGCGGGTTGAGGATGCGCCCGCAGTCGTCGACCGCGACATGACGGATGAGCGAGACGTCGCCGGTCTCGGTGTCGACCTCGACGACCGAGATGTGCGCGCCGAAGGGGTAGGTGGCCTCTCCCTGGTCGAAGTCGAGCGCGTGCGCGAGACCCGGCTCCATGTCCGGAGCCAGCTTGGCCGGATCGGTTGCCGCCAGCGCGAGCTCGGCCCAGCTCAGCGCGCGTGCCGGAACCCCGGCGACGCCGACGCGCCCCCCGTCGTGCAGGACGACGTCGGCGACGTCGGCCTCGAGGAGATGAGCGGCGAGCGTGCGGGCCTTCTCGAGTACCGCTTCGGAGGCCCGGTACAGCGCGCTACCGCCGATCTGGAGCGAACGTGACCCCATCGTTCCGGCGCCCCGCGGCACGAGCGCGGTGTCCGACTGGACGATCCGGACCTGATCCATCGACACGCCGAGCAGCTCCGAGATGATCATGGCGAAGGAGGTCTCGTGCCCCTGACCGTGAGCGGAGGTCCCCACGGTCGCGGTGACGGTGCCGTCCTCGCCCACCTCGATTGCCCCGTACTCCTGGAAGAGCCCACCCGCGGTCACCTCGACGTAGGCGCTGACACCGATGCCGAGCTGGCAGACATCGCCGCGCTCGCGGCGGGCGGCCTGGTCGGCTCGCAGCTGCGCGTACCCGGCGATTCGGGCGGCTTCGTCGATCGCCATCGCGTACTCGCCGACGTCGTAGTTGGACCCCGTCACCGTCGTGTACGGGAACTGGTCGGGGGACAGGAAGTTGCGCTTGCGGATCTCGATCGGGTCGAGGCCGAGCTCGGCCGCGGCCATGTCCATGATGCGTTCCAGCATCGCAGTGGCTTCGGGGCGACCGGCACCTCGATACGCGGCGGTCGTGGTCGTGTTGGTCGCGGCTGATCGCGACGTGAACTGCACCTTGGGAATTCGGTACACGCCTTGGGCCATCGAGCGCGTCAGGAAGGGCAGGAACGCGCCGACCGCCGGGTACGCGCCGGCGTCGCACACGACCCGCGCGCGGAGCCCCGTGATGGTGCCGTCGCGGGTGAGGCCCAGCTCGACGTATTGGATCTGACCCCGGCCATGGGTCATGGCCACCATGTTCTCCGAGCGGGTCTCGGCCCACTTGACCGGCCGGCCGTGATCGAGGGCGAGACGGCCCGCGATCACGTACTCCGGGTACAGGCCGGTCTTGGCGCCGAACCCACCACCGACCATCGGCGCGACGACCCGGAGGAGGTCGGGCTCGACACCGAGCGCACCGGCGAGCGGGTCACGCACCCCGAACGGCGCCTGGGTCGGCGCCCACACCGTGGCGCCGCCGGTCGTGGCGTCGGGCTCGACGAGCACGCCGTTGGGCTCCATCGGGACCGCCGCGAGACGTTGGTTGACGAACCGTCCCTCGACGACCACCTCGGCTTCGTCGAACACCGTCGGGTCGTCACCGAAGTCGAACTCGATGGCGAGGTTGGACCCGTGCTCGGGGAACAGCAGCGGCGCGCCCTCTTCCAACGCGGCCTCGGGGTCGACGACCGCAGGGAGCGGGTCGTAGTCGACGATCACCATCTCGGCGGCGTCGACGGCTTGGGCGCGGGTCTCGGCGAGCACGACCGCGACGATGTCGCCGACGAAGCGCACGACACCGTCGGCGAGCGGAGGCCGGGAGAACACCGGCGGGAGCATCACGAAGCCCAACAGGGTCGCGAGGCCGAGGTCGGACGCGGTGTAGACACCGACCACGCCCGGCATCGAGACCGCGTCGGCGGTGTCGATCGCCTCGACGCGGGCATGGCTGACCGTGGAACGCACGAACGTGACGTGGGTCGTTCCCGGCGGGTCGAGGTCGTCGAGGTAACGGGCAGCCCCCCGCAGCACCGCGGGGTCTTCGCGGCGCAGCACCGCGTTACCGAGAATCGAACCCGAAGTCGTCATAGGCGGGAATCTACCCGGGGTCATGATCTCAACTGCCGGTTGGCTTCATCGAGCATCCAATCGGCAACCCAGCGGGCACTCGCGCCCTCGAAATGCACATGATCCGGCCGGAGCTCGACACCGCGTTCTTTCTGGCGGCATGTGCCATCTGGACACACCCACTCGAACAGATCGATCACGTGGGCGCCGAGCGTCGGGGCGATCCCTCTTCGCAGGGGCGTCCTGCCATCGGTCGTCACAGGAGAACGGTGCCAACTCGTCCGGAGCCGAATCCTCGGAATGGCGACTGGCGGTCGCCCCGGAGGGAAAAGCACACGCGATCACCGCGGCATCATGGACGACCACCGGAGGATCGGCCTTCATCTCCTTCATGCCCTCGGCGATCGAATCGCCGACCGAGTTTCCGACGATGGTCACGCGGGTGGCATCGGGACGTGCCTTCGCTTCCCGAACCGCGAACGTGACTGGCCCGACGACCTCACCGGCGGCCGGTGGTGCGGGGGTCGCCCCGAGGGTGGTGCCGATGATCAGCATGACGACTCCCGTGGCGAGCGCGGGCGTGAGCACCTTCCACGAGCGCGCCGAGAGGGCACCGTGGCGGATCGGCTGTTCGATGAGAACGTAGGAGACGATCGCGATGACGAAGGTGATCGCCACCCGAACCCCGAGCAGCGGCCAACCCGTGAACCCGACGCGCTCGGCGTCGACGACGACATAGACCGGCCAGTGCCACAGGTAGACGCCGTAGGAGATCAACCCCACCAGGCACAGCGGCCGGAACGACAAGACACGCGACACGACACCCGCCTGGGGATGAGCCGCCGCGGCGATCACCGCGATGGCCGCGACCCCGACCAGGAAGAACCCGCCTCGGTACAACCGCGGCGCCTGGCCACCCAGTCGCATCCATGCCGCGGCGAGAACCACGACGCCGCCAAGGCCTGCGACCTCGAGCGCGATCCGACCGAACCGCCCACGGACCGGGCCCCAGACGACGAGAGCCGCCGCGAGAGCCGCGCCGAGCAGGACCGCCGCGGCACGCGAGTCCGCCCCGTAGTAGGCGCGGTTGGTGTTCGCCGGGTCATAGAGCACGACCATGAGGAGCCCCGACGACCCCGCGAGCGTGACCGCAGTGACGGACACCGCCTGTGCCGCGGCGCGCTTCCACCACACGAGCAACCCGACGAAGACCAACGGCCACACGAGGTAGAACTGCTCTTCGATCGCGAGCGACCAGGTGTGTTGCAGCGGTGACGGTGCCTGGAACAGCGCCCAGTAGTCCTGCGTCGCGAACACCGCACGCCAGTTCGCGAAGTAGAACACGGTCGCGAGCGCGTCGCCACGGATCTGGGCCAGCTCGGCCGGGTCCGCGAACACCACGGCGTAGATCGCCACGCCGACCATCAGCCCGCCGATCGCCGGCAGGAGCCGTCGCGCCCGACGGGCCCAAAAGCCCCCGAGACCGATTCGCCCGGTCGTGGTCGACTCGGCCAACAGCAGCGACGTGATCAGGAAGCCGGACAGGACGAAGAACAGATCGACACCCAGATAGCCGCCGATCAAGTGGCCCCCGTGGAACAGCAAGACACCCGCGACGGCCGCGCCTCGCAAACCATCCAGTGCCGCCACCCTCGGAAGGGCCGCCCCTCGCCCCATCCGCCCAATCCACCCACTTCGCCCCCGCAGCTGTCCTGCCGGGTCGGGACACCGGAGGTACCGTCGACCCATGTCGAGACGGGGCGACCAGGTCGCGATCACGAATCGGCGGGCCCGCTACGACTACGAGCTCCTCGACCACTGGGAGGCGGGGATCATGCTCGCCGGCGCGGAGGTCAAGTCGATCCGCCAGGGCCACGCCAACCTCCAAGACGCCTACGCCCGCGTCGAAGACGGCGAGGTCTGGCTCTTCGGGATGCACGTCCTGGCGTACGAGTTCTCGACCGGCGAGCTGGATCCCGTACGTCGCCGAAAGCTACTGCTCCACGCCCGAGAGATCGACGAGCTCGGCCGCCGGACCCAGGAACGGGGCCTGACCCTCGTGCCGACCCGCGTCTACTTCAAGGACGGCCGGGCCAAGGTCGAGATCGCCCTCGGGCGCGGCAAACGGGCCTACGACAAGCGCCAGGCCATCGCCGCCCGCGACGCACGACGGGAGACCGAACGGGCCCTCAAGGGCGAGCGCGACTGAAGGCGCCAGGGCCCGAACGGCGGCCGCCTGCTTGGTTCTCCGGGCCGGGCGGTGCCTTCATCGCCGACGCCGCCTGACCGATCATCAACGCGTCGTGTCTCTCCCGCAGGACCGGTATGATGGTGATTCGCGCTCACACGCACGAGCGCGGGTTGACAAGGGGGTGCGTGGCTTCGATTTCGAGGATCGAGGCGGGTGAAGCGAGCCGACGTTGCCGGATCGTCGCAAAAGAGCCGGCACCAATAACACTTGCCGAGGACAACCTCGCACTCGCTGCTTAGGAATAAGTAGCGCGCTCCTCCCGGCCCAGCCGCTCGGCCGGAACCGGAGCGTCATCAAGAGCGGCTTACCGTCGGGAACTGCCCTGTGGCCCGACGGGACATCACAGCGGGGCTGGGGCACTCGCAGGCCGCCGGTGAGTGGCGGGTGCCCGAGACTCTTTCACCGGCTGCGCTCGGAGAAGCCCCGCCAACAGCTCGGAAGACGCGGGTTCGACTCCCGCCACCTCCACCCCACGGTCACACGTCGAACCCCGATCTGCGTACAGCGGGTCGGGGTTCTTCACGCCTTGGGCCAAGAGCGGCTCGAGGAACAGCTGTGCTCACCAACGGAGTCCGGTAGGTGTCGGGCGGTCCGATCAGCGCGTCGCGCAGAAGCCGAACTGGTCATAGGTGCCGCCCGGCGCGAGGACGTCGTTCCAGCTCGCGTCACCCTCGGCGGTGACCACGTCACCGGTCTGGGTAACCACTGCGTTCCATGAGCTGGCGAGTTGGCCGTCCATGGTGAACGTGATCTTCCAGTCCACCGCCGTCGTGGTGGGGTTCGTGACCGCGACCTGGGCGCAGTAACCGCTCCCCCAGTCATCATTGACCGTGACCGCGACGACCAGATCGCCGGGTGTCGGGCCGGGGTCCGGGCCAGGGTCTGGAATCGGATCGGGGCCGGGCGTCGGGTCGGGCGTGGGCGTGGGCTGGGGCGAGTACTCACCGCGGAGCAGCCGGTCGAGACGGGCCTGCTTGACCGCGAGCACCGTCGCCCAGTCGTCATCGAGCACGCCGCCGGTGTCGGTGCTGTTCGGGTTCCACGACCAGAAGGTCCAGGAGATCTCGTTGGCCGCGAGGTAGTTGGCGAACTGGTCGAACCACCGGCCCTCGACGGTGTTGGTGTTCCCCACCTCTCGCCCGCCGAACTCCCCGATCAACACCGGTGCGATGCCTTCGTCGACGATGTAGCCGAACCCGGCCTGCCAACGGCGGAGGAGCTCCTGTTCCATCTCGGCCTGGCCCAGCGAGAACCAGGGCTGGGCGAACACACCCGGCCCGTACTCGTGCGGTGAGTAGACGAGGTGGTCGGCGACCGGGAGACGCACCGGCGCCTGGCGGACCCCTTCGAGGTTGCCACCCCACCAGTGACGGTCGAGCACCTGGCCGGCGACTGCTCCTTCGATGCCTTCGACGATGACGAGCCAGTGCGGCGCGATCGCCTGGATCGCGGCGCCCGCGACCTCGGCCGCGCGACGCCAGTCGGTCTGTCCACCGGTTCCCCAGGTCGCGGCGCCGTGCGGCTCGTTCTTCAGGTCCGCGGCGATCACGTTCGTACGATCGGCGTACCGGTCGGCGAGCATCTCCCACGTCTCGACCCAGTCGGCCTCCGAGTAGTCGCCGCTGTACCAGAGGCCCTCGGTGAAGGAGTCATTGACGAGGCTGTGGTTGTCGAGCACGATCAACAGGCCGTGATCGGCCGCCTCGTCGACGATGACGTCCAGTGCCTCGAGTGGGGTCTTGCCGACCAGGGCGGTGTTGCCGACCCCGGAGTTGACCTCGACCGTGCGGGTCGAGCGCATGGCTTCGATCGAGAACGGCATGCGGATCGTGTTGTACCCGAGCGACGCGATCTGACCGAGCATGTCGCGGTAGTCGCGCGTCCAGAGGCCGTGCGGAAGTTGGGTCTGGGTCTCGAATCCGAACCAGTTGACCCCCTGGAGGATCGCCGGGCTGCCGTCGGCGTCGACGATGGTCGCGCCGTTGGTCGACAGGGGCGTCGTGATGGTACCGACGGGTGTCGGATCGGGGACCGGCGTGGGAACAGGGACCGGGTCGGGAACAGGAGCCGGGTCGGGAGCGGGAGCGGGAGTCGGATCGGGGGCCGGCGTTGGATCGGGAGCCGGGGCCGCGCCCCGCTCGGCGCAGAAACCGAACCCGGTGTAGCTGGCTGCGGGCGCGATGACGTTGTTCCAGGCGGCATCTCCCTCGGCTTGCACCGTGGCGCCGGACTGGTTCGTGGCGGCGTTCCAGGCTTGGGTCAGGAGACCGTCGATCTCGAAGCTCACGTTCCAGTCCGACGGGGCCGTCGATGAGTTGGAGATCGCAACCTGCGCGCAGTAGCCGTCACCCCAGTCGTCGGTCACCGTGACCTCGGTTGTGAGCCCGGCGGAAGCGGCACCGACCGACGTTGCCGGCGCACCGACGGCGAGCACGGCGACGAGCACCGTGGCCAGAGCCATGAGCGAGCGGCGCCCCGTGGGGCTGAGCATGGCGATCTCCCTCCTGGAGCATCGACCGACCTCGTCAGACCAGTCGGCAAACGCGCGCGGATTGTGTTCGTGATACCACTGACCGTGGGCACTATGGGTCTCGAGACCTACGTTGTCAAGACCCCATCGGCCGGATCGCCGCGCCTCGATCGCCCGGTCAGGTCTCGAACAGGTCGCGCCTGGGCTCGTCGGTATAGACAGGCTCGCGGCCCTGATCGAACGCTCGAATGGCTTCCTGCAGGTTCTCGGTGAACCCGAGCATGAGCTGGTTGCGATCCTCGATCTCGATCGCTGACTCGAGGCTGGGGTTCTCGAGGTTGACCCACAGGATGCTCTTGGTCATCTCGAGGCCGTAGGGGCTGAAGCGGGCCATGCCGGCGGCCATCTCGAGCGCGGTCGGCAGGAGGTCATCGTCGTCGGTGATCCGAGACACGAGGCCCAGCCGATGGGCTTCCTCCGCGCCGACCTCTCGGCCGGTGAGGAGCAAGTCGTTCGAGTGCGTCGCGCCGATCAAGCGCGGGAGCAGCCAACTGATCGCGAGCTCGGTGCTCGTGAGTCCGTTCACGATGCCGGTCGCGTTGAAGATCGCGGAGCGCGAGGCGATGCGAAGGTCAGTCGCGCACGCGAGGCACATTCCACCTCCGTAGGCCGGCCCGTTGATCGCGGCCAGCACCGGCTGGGGCATCCGCCGCAGTGAGAGGATGAGACGCGAGTAGTACCGCATCGATCGCTGCGCGATCCGACCCACGGTCAGGCCATCCATGTTGGGGATCGCCCCGTAGTCCTTCAGGTCCAGCCCCGAACAGAACCCTCGTCCCGACCCCGTCAGGATGACGACCGACGTCTCGTTGTCATCCGCGACCCGGTTCAGAGCCTCATCGAGCTGGATGACGAGCTCGATAGACATCGCGTTCAACCGTTCCGGACGGTTCAAGGTGATCACCGTCGTGCGGTCCTGCGGGCGTTCAACCCGCACGAGCTCTTCCTGAGCCTCGGTCACGTGCGTGCCTCCCCTTACGACGGGAACTCGATGCGCGGCGGAATCTTCGGATCGTGGCCGTAGACGGTAACCAACGTCTCGACCAGGACAGACGCGATCTTCCGGCGCTGCTCACGGGTCGCGGCGGCGTCGAAGCGGATGAAGTCGGCGCCTTCGACGTCGGTCCATCCGAGCTCGGTCATCATCGCCTCCGCCCGTCCGGTCATCTGGTCCCTCGGGTCGAGGTACTCGTTGCTCGCGGCCTCGCCTGCGAACGTCTCCTCGCCGTCGATCTTGGTGACCTGGAGCCAGCGGTCGCGACGCGCACCGGCGCGCAGCAACGCCGTGGGATGGTCTCCCACCGCGAGCGCGTCGAGCGCGTCGAGGACGAGATCGGTGCTGTCGATGGCTGCGAACCTAGCCCGCAGCCAGACCCGTCGGACACGACACGCCCGTACCGCCGAGCCCGCAGTACCCGCCGGGGTTCTCGGCCAGGTACTGCTGGTGGTAGTCCTCGGCGAAGTAGAACTCGGACGCGGGTCGGAGCTCGGTGGTGATGTCCCCGTAGCCGGCTCGTTGGAGCTCGGCTTGATACGTCGCCCGCGACGCTTCGGCAACGGATTGCTGGACGTCACCGTCGGTGTAGATCGCGGAGCGATACTGGGTACCGACGTCGTTGCCCTGGCGCATCCCCTGGGTCGGGTCGTGGTGCTCCCAGAAGACCCGGAGCAGCTCGTCGTAAGACACCGTCGCCGGGTCGAACACGACCAGCACGGCCTCGGTGTGACCGGTGCGGCCCGAACACACCTCCTCGTAGGTCGGATTCGGCGTCGTGCCCCCGGCGTAACCCACCGCGGTCACGAACACTCCCTCGATGTCCCAGAAGGTGCGCTCGGCGCCCCAGAAACAGCCCATGGCGAACACGGCTCGCTCGCCGGGTCCCGGGTACGGACCGGCGAGGGGCGCGCCGTTCACGAAGTGTCGCTCGGGAATCGGCATCGGCTCGGAACGGCCGGCCAGAGCGTCGGAGGCCGAGACCACGTCGGCCTTGCGGGACCACGACGGCATGCGCACCTCGCTTCTTCTCGGGTCGGGCGGATGTCCGGTTCTCGCCCCAGTCTCGCAGCTCGTTCAGTTGCTGGAGACGTCGGCCGGACAACCCGCAAGCCACGCCACGCGGCCCGGCTGGCGCCGCAGCACCCGGGCCCACAACTCGTCGGGGTCGGCTCCGAACACGTCGTCCTGCGGGGTCACGGCGGCGACGACCCACGAGCCCTCGGCGAGCTCGGACTCGAGCTGGCCCTCCGACCAGCCGGCATAGCCGCAGAACACCCGCAACTCCTCGAGCGGCACCTCGCTCGGGTCCCGGCTGAGGTCCACGGTACCGACCCCGACGTCGACATCGAGCGGGTCGAATCCACCGTCCTCGGACCCGGTCGCGGCCGCGCCGAGCCCGATCGCGGTGTCCCCGGCGACAGGACCGCCGACGAACAGGACCCGAGGTTCGGCGACGACGTCGCGCCACGCGGGCAAGGGATCGGCCACTGCCGCGTCGGAGGGCCGATTGAGAACGATGCCGACGGCACCGTCGGGGCCGTGATCGAGCACCAGCACGACCGCGCGCGCGAAGTTGGGGTCCGCGAGCGAGGGCGCGGCCACGAGCAACCGACCGCGCAGCGAAGTCACGACGGCGGCGCAGCCGCGGTGTCGGATTCTTCGGCCGCGAGCTCCTGGGCCATGAGGAAGTGCGCGACCGCCGATCCCGCGGCCATCAGGCCCAGCAGCCGGGACCGCTTCGGGAGCCCGGGCGTCAGGAGGCTCACGAGGGCATCGCCCGCGTCGCACACGGCGAGCATCGACACCCAGTCGCCGCCCCCACGGCGCTGACCCAGAGCGATCGCGGATCCTGCGCCGAGCACGGCCTCTCGAACCCCGATGGCGCGGGCGAGCGCACGCCCACCCGATGACCCTCCGACGGGCCCGAACCAACCGTGCCCGACGACGCCGGGCGCGGCGACCATCGCGAGGCCGGCCCCGGCGCGTGTCCGCCCCAGGTAGGTGGCGACGCGACGAACATCGAGGTCGTCAGGCAGGTTCATGTTCCCCTCCGAGGGAGTCCGGCGGCGTTGTAGACCGCGTCGATGACGGCCATGTTCGCGACCGAGTCCTCGGGTGGCGTCAGCACGGGACCGTCGCGCAGCACCGCGTCGGCGAAGGCCTGGAGTTGGTACTCATACGTCGGGCGGCCGGGTACGCGTTCCTTGGTGGTGCCCGCGGGCGCGCGCACCGTCACCCGATTGAAGAATTGGGGACCGGTCGGGTTGATCACGGTCATCTCACCCTGGTCGCCCGAGACGCGCACGGCCAGCTTCAGCACCGTCGCGGACCACAGCGAGCAAGTGATACGACCGGTACAGCCATCGTCGAACGCGAGGTCGGCTTGCATCCACCGATCGATCCGAGGTCGAGCGAGTCGGGCTCGCGCCGCAGTAACGGTCGGCTCGGAATCGGCGAGGAACCTGAGTTGGTGGATCGCGTAGCAACCGACATCCATCGTCGCGCCACCGGCGAGTTCGTAGTCATAGCGGATGTCGTTGCGGAGCGGCAGCGGGATGCACATCGACGTCTCGATACGTCGCACAGTGCCGAGCACACCGCTGTCCACGATCTCGCGCATGCGCGTCGCCAAGGGGTGATAGCGCCAGTGGAATGCCTCCATCACCACACGATCGCTCGCGGCGGCGGCGCGGGCGACCACCTCGGCCTCGGCCGAATTCGCGGTGAACGGCTTCTCGCAGAGCACGTGCTTGCCCGCGTCGAGGGCCTTCAGGGTCCACTGCCCGTGCAGCCCGTTCGGCAACGGGTTGTACACCGCGTCAATCGCGGGATCGGCGAGGAGCGCGTCGTACGAGTCATGCACGCGCGCGATACCGCGTTTGGCCGCGAACTGCTCGGCCTTGGTGCGATCCCGGGCCGCGACCGCGTACACCTCGACTTCGGGAACCGATCGAGCAGGCTTCACCAGCGCGGTGGGCGCGATACGAGCCGCGCCAAGAATTCCGATCCGGAGACGATCCACGCGGCGCCACAGTACATTCGTTCGCCATGACTCACGGTGTCGCCATCAGCAGGGGAACGGTCTCCGAGCACGGCGAGAGGACCGGGGTCCTCCCCGGAGCGTTGCTGCGGTCAGGCGCCTGAGCCCCTACCGGCTGACAAGGCCGAGGGTGTACGCGCAGCCCCAGCCGGTGTAGCCGCCGTAGTCCCGCAGGCGCTCGGCCACGATGATCTGCTGCTCGCGGGAGGCGAGCCCGGCGTTGGACGCGAACTCGCGCCCGCCGAAGCTGGCCCAGGTGCTGTTGGCGAATCCGAGACCACCGGAGAAACGCGAACCCCGCATCGACCAGTTGCCGCCGGTCTCGCACTGCGCGATGCGATCCCACACCGCGGTCCGCGACCGTTCCGCCTCGACTGCGGCCTGATAGGCCTCGGTAGCCTGACGCAGCTCGGCTTCCTCGGTTGCCTGGCGTTGCGCCTCGACGTACAGCGCGAGGTTCGCGCCGAGCTCCACCGCCTCGGTCGCGGCCCGGCCCGCGTCCGCCGCGACGGACCGCGCCTCGTCGATCGTGACCCCCCGGTCCTCGTCCTTGCGCGCCACCAACCCGGTCGCCGGCACCGCCACGACGCCCAGCGCCACGGCGACGCCGACCAGCACCGCGACCGCGCGACTCATTCGAGAGACCGGCGCGCGCGCCGACTCAGCATTCTTGCTCACTCAGGCCTCCCAGCCTCCGTACGGGCGCGCGACGGCACCCTCTGAGGTGTTCTCGGGACAACAGGACGACCCTAGGTGGCCGCCGATAGGCCGTCGGTACCAGAACCGCGGACACGGCAGCGATGACCGCCGGCGCCGACATGGTCATCGGCGTTGTGAACAAAGGGATCCGTCGCCGCGGGGTGCCCGAGGAGCAACGCGTCGACAAATCTCCCATCGCACTAGCGTTCGCGCCTCATGGACGCTCGAGCCTTCTACGGGCTGACCCCGACCGACGACCCGAATCAATGGCGTCTTCCCGTGGTGGCCGAGCTCTGCTCCGGGCTCGGCGCGCTGTTCGGTGGTTGCGGGCTCGGCGCGTGTCTGGTCGCGCTGGAGGCGACAACCGGCCGGCCCACCGTGTGGGCCACCGCCCAGTACCTCTCCTACGCCCGGCCGGGCACGATGCTCGACATCGACACGGTCGAAGTCACCCGCGGCCATTCCGTATCGCAGGCACGCGCGGTGGCGCGTGTCGAGGGAGAGGAGATCCTCACCGTCAACGCCGCGTTCGGGCATCGTTCGGTCCCGTTCAGCGGCGAATGGGCGATCCGGCCCGACGTTCCCGGCCCCGACGACTGCCCGCCGCGCATCCTGTTCGAGCACCATCAGCACACGATCATGAGCCGCCTCGACATGCGCCTCGCCAAGGCCCGAGACATGGAGACGTTCCCGGCCGAACCCGGTGACGGGCGCGCCGCGCTCTGGGTGCGCCTGCCCGGTCTCCTCGAGATGTCGGCCGGCGCGTTGGCGATCGTCGGCGACTACGTCCCCTTCGGCATCGGACAAGCGCTCGGCCGGCGCGCGGGAGGCAACAGCCTCGACAACACCTTGCGCATCGCTCGGCGCGATCCCACCGATTGGGTCCTAGCCGACGTACGCGTCCACGCGGTGCACGACGGGTTCGGCCACGGCCTCGTGCATCTCTGGTCGGAGGACGGCAACCTGTTGGGGACCGCGAGCCAATCGACCATCGTCCGCCAGTGGCGGGGCGAGGCGCCGGCCGACCGAACCCCGTCCGCTCCCGGCCGGGCACAGCCCGGAACACCAGAACCGACCGAGGAGGTCACGCCGTGACACAACGTTGGGGCATCACCGTCCCGTTCAACGGAGTACCGCTCCACGAGCACCGATCGTGGTTCGAAGAGCTCGTCGACCTCGGCTACACCGACGTCTGGTCGGCCGAGGCCAACGGCCACGACGCGTTCACGCCCCTCGCACTCGCCGCAGCGTGGACGACGGAGCTTCGTCTCGGGTCCGCGGTCGTACCCGCGTACACACGAGGACCCGCCCTGCTCGCCCAAACCGTTGCGAGTCTCGTCGACGCCGCGCCCGGTCGCGTCGCGTTCGGTCTGGGCACGTCCTCGAACGTGATCGTCGAGCGGTGGAACGACATCGAGTTCGAGCGGCCCTACCAGCGAGTGCGCGACACCATTCGTTTCCTACGCGCCGCGCTCAGCGGCGAAAAGGTCCGTGAGGAGTACGAGACGTTCTCGGTTCGTGGCTTTCGGCTCGGGGTCACGCTCGACGAGATCCCCCCGATCCTCGTCGGCGCATTGCGGCCCGGCATGCTGAAGCTCGCCGGCACCGAGGGTGACGGCGCGATCGTGAATTGGCTGTCAGCCGACGACGTCAGGACCGTCGCTCCGTACGTGAACGGCAAGGAGCTTGCAGCTCGCATCTTCGTGCTGCCGACCGAGGATCGCGACACCGTCCAGTTCGTCGCACGTCGCATGATCGCGGAGTACCTCAACGTCCCGGTGTACGCGGCGTTCCACGACTGGCTCGGGCGGGGTGAGCTGCTCCAGCCCATGTGGGACAAGTGGAAGGAGGGCGATCGCAAGGGCGCCACCGAGGCCATCCCCGACGAGGTGGTGGACCAGCTCGTCGTACACGGCTCCCCCGAGCAGTGCCGCGAGCATCTCCAGCGCTACGTCGACGCCGGCATCACGACTCCCGCTCCGGCGATCCTGGCCGGTCCCGACGACGCCCGTCGGACCATGCGGGCGCTCGCTCCCTGACCGCGCGCCGGCCCCGGGGGCCTCGATCGAACCCCGCACCGGCGCGCGGCAGTAGCCTCGGCTCCATGGACGTCGAGGAAGCGGGGGCATCCTCTGAGGTGGGGACGTCCGGCACCAAGGCGCTCATCATCGAGGTCGCGCTACAAAAGTTCTCGGACCACGGCTTCGCAGGAACCAGCCTCACCGAGATCGCGGACCAAGTCGGAATCCGCCGACCGAGCCTGCTGCACCACTTTCCCTCCAAGGAAGCACTGTATCGCGCCGTGCTCCTCGAGTCGTTCGCGGACTGGCTCGCGCTCGTGGAACAGGCCGTCACCGCGCCCGACCGCAGCGGTTGGCCGCAGGTCGAGCGGGTTCTTCGGGCCGCGTTCCAGTTCTTCGAGGAACACCCGGCCTTCGTACGGCTCGTGCGGCGTGAGGCACTCGAGGGCGGGTCACCCCTCGCCGAAGAGCTCGGTGAGACATTGCGCCCGTGGTTCGATCGTGGGACCGTGTTCTTGGAGCGCGAGATGGACGCGGGGCGGCTGCGCCCTTACGACGCGCGGCAACTGCTGCTCACCGGCTACGGCGCGGTCTTGTCGTACCTGTCGGACGCGCCGCTCATCACCTCGCTCCTCGACGCCGACCCACTCTCACCCGGCATGCTGAAAGAACGACGCGAGCACGTCATCGATCTGCTGCGCACCGCCGTCGAACAATAACCACGCCGTTCGAGCGGGCTCAGAACGCGAAGTGACGCTGCCATCGGTCGAGGAGCGCTCGATCGCCGAACACCGCGAGCTGATCCGGTGGCACCCGCCCGACGGCGAACAACCACAGGTCGGACGCGGTCCCCCGCGCCGCGACATCCCCCTTGGCATGGCCGTGAGACCACTCGACGCCGTCGGGCACGAGCCGGATCAGCCACTCACCGTCCCGGTCGGTCGCGTGGAGGTGCATGGTCTCGCCCGCTCCCTCCAGCTCCGCGATCTCGGGCCGGAACGTCGCCATGAACGGGAGGTTCTCGAGCGCCTCATCGAGCCCGTCGACCGCGAGCGCACCGTCGATCGGCACCGGGCTGCCCGCCGCGGCCGACGCGTCCCAGGCGTGGACCGCGGTCTCGAGCGCCATGCGACGCGCCCAGAATCGGGCATGGTGGTCGCCACCCCAGGACCACACCGGCTCCTCGGGATCCGTCGCGTCCAGCAACCCGACGAAGTCGGCTGCTCCGGCGGCAAACCAGTCGAAGATCGCGTCCCGGTCATCGGGCACCGCGCCCAGCTCCGCCCGGCGAAAGGACGTCGCCCGGGCCCGCACCTGCGTAGCCGCCCATCGGTGCGTCGTGCTCGCGTGAAGCACGAGGTCGTGCACATCCCAACCTGGACACGGGGGAACCTCGGCGTCGACTCCCGCGGCGCGGGCAGCCACCACCAGCGCGCCGGACTCGCGAGCCATGGCGCGCGTGTAGTCCACGCCGGCCACACTACCGAAACCGCGTCTCGGGTTCGACCTGCACCACGAGGTCGGCCGAGTTGTTCGTGGGCTTGTTGACCCGCGTGCTCACGGGATACGCCTCGAACCACTCCGATGGCGCAGGTACGAGCAGGGGCTCGAGCGCGGCGATGTCCGGCGCGCCCGGATCGAGCCAGGTCGCCCAGTTGGGCTCGGCCAGCACGACCGGCATCCGGTCGTGGATCGGCGCGAGCACGTCGTTGGCGCGGGTCGTGAGGATCACACACGACGTGAGCCACGGAGCATCCGCGTCGTCGGGATCGCGCCACGCCTCCCACAGACCGGCGAACGCCAGCGGCTCTCCATCACGCCGATGGATGAACATCGGCTGCTTGGGCGACTTGGTCGTACCGGCTCTGGGCCGCGCCTGCCACTCGTAGAAGCCGTCGGCCGGCACGATGCACCGACGCTTCCGAAAGGCACGCCGGTACGCCGGCTTGTCAGCCACGGTTTCGGCCCGGGCGTTGATGAGCCGGTCGCCGATCTTCGGGTCCTTGGCCCACGACGGCACGAGGCCCCACCGCATGGACTCCAGCGTGCGGACCTCCGGTTCTCGCCGGACGATGGCATAGACCGACCGGCGCGGGGTGACGTTGTAATCGGCCTGGTGTGGTTCGGTCGCGATCTCGTCGAGGTGGAAATGCTCGGCGAGCAAGTCTGGCGACGCGACCTGAACGTACCGACCACACACGGGGCGTGACCCGGTCAGCGACGGCCGTTGGAATTCGGCCGATCGCCACGTCGGTGGACGAAGCGCAGCCCTGCCCAGATCTCGTCGATCGCGCAGACTCTGTTGTCGACCAGCCCGGCACCCAGTCCGATCTCGCGGGCGACTTCCCCGTTGAGATCCGTCGCCACGCCCGATGCTCGCTTGGGCCAACCCACCCAGAGGCTTCCGTTCGGCTCGAGGTTTCTCGCGAGCGCCGGGAAGCGACGTTCGAGCTCGCGCCGACGAGTCGCGAAGAAGACGATGACGTCGAGTCGACCGCGCGCCTGCGTGCGCAGCGACGCGCCGGGCGGGAGCTCGCCGAGCTTGTCTCCGAATCCCTCCGGGGCGCGGACGAGCGCGATACGAGATCCATCCTCGATCCCGAGCTTCTTCGGCAGCGGAGTACCCGATAAGCCGGCCACGACCGGTATGTGATCGCACGCGCGCCACGGCGTCAACCACGCGACGCCACCCGACCATTGCCTCGGACTCGTCACGGCTCGAGCAGGGATCCCAGGATCAGTGAGATCGCGAATATCGACACTCGGAATGCCCGCCGGTACTGTGGCGTTGTCCGAGTCTCGGGAGCCGACGCTTGCCCCTGCACCGAGGCTCGCCGGTGACCTCGTCCTGACCGCTGCTCGCCCTGATCTCTGGAGGCAACGACATGGCAATCCGCTTGGGTGATGAAGCCCCGAACTTCACCGCCGAGACCACCGAAGGAACCCTCGACCTCCACCAGTACCTCGGTGACGGTTGGGGGCTGCTGTTCTCACACCCGAAGGACTTCACCCCTGTCTGCACCACCGAGCTCGGCGCGTTCGCCGCGCGCAAGGCCGAGTTCGACCAGCGCAACGTCAAGCTCATCGGTATCAGCGTCGACTCGCTCGACTCCCACCGCGGCTGGATGGGTGACATCGCCGAGACCCAGGGCACGGCGCTGAACTACCCGCTCATCGCGGATCCCGACCACAAGGTCGCAGACCTGTACGACATGATCCACCCCAACGCGAATGACACGCTGACGGTCCGCTCGGTGTTCGTCATCGGCCCCGACAAGTTGGTCAAGCTGACGCTCACCTACCCGGCGAGCACCGGCCGCAACGTCGACGAGATCCTGCGGGTGATCGACTCGCTCCAGCTCACCGCCAATCACAGCGTGGCCACCCCGGTGAACTGGACCGACGGCGATGACGTCATCATCGTGCCGGCGCTCTCGGACGAGGACGCGAAGCCGAAGTTCCCGAAGGGATGGAAGGCGCTCAAGCCGTACCTGCGGGTCACGCCACAGCCCAACAAGTAGCGGGAGAGACCCGCTCTCCCGTCGTCGGCGCGGGTTGCCCCAGCGCGTCGCGGGAGTCTCCCGGCCGAGAACCGTGGTGCGCGTCAGGTCCGGACGAAGCGGCGGAGCCCGACGAGTGAGCCGACCAGGCCGATCGCCGCGCCGAGCAGGAGCACGACGATCCCGATGCCGCCCGCGTCGCCAGAGGTGACGTACCAGCCCTCGAAGAAGTCGGCCGGGTTCTCGAGCAAGCCGGCGAGCAGCACTTTCAGGGTATAGACGCCGCCGAACGCGAGGCCCGCGCCGAGCAGCCCCTGCACGAGTCCTTCGGCCATGAACGGAACGCGCACGAACCAATTCGACGCGCCCACGAGCTTCATGATCTCGATCTCGCGCCGGCGAGCGAACGTCGCGAGGCGGATCGTGTTCACGATCAGGAAGAGCGAGGATGCCAACAACACGAGTGACAGCCCGATGAACAGGTAGCGAACCCAGTTCGTGAAGGTCAGCAGGCTCTTCACCGCCTTGGAAGCGGTGTTGATCTCGTCGACGCCGGGTTGGGTCCGGAACCGGTCTGCGATGACCTCGGTGTCCTCGGCTCGTTCGGGTACGACACGGAACGAAGACGGAAGATCTTCGGGGCCTAGGCTCTCGAACAGGTCGGAACGGTTCTGGAAGAGCTTCTTGGCCTCGCCGAGCGCCTCTTCCTGGGAGATGAACGTGAACCGCTTCACCAGCGGGTCATCGGTGAGACGCCTCTGTACGTTGTCGATCTGGTCCTGGGTCGCCGTGGGCTTCATGAAGATCTCTTCTTCGACCCCGCCCTTCCACTTCTGCGTGCCGTGATCGACCACGCGCGACAGCAGCATGATCCCACCGAACAGGAAGAGCGACACCGTGACCGTGAGGATGCCGGCGAGGGTCATGAGGAGGTTGCGGCGCAGCGAGATCAGCGTCTCGCGCGCGAAGTAGCCCAACTTCGCCATCATCGGCGGATCAGCTCCCGACTCCGTACACGCCGCGAGCCTGGTCGCGAACGAGCGAGCCGTGGTCCAGCTCGATCACGCGGCGCCGCATCGAGTCGACGATGCGCGAGTCGTGCGTCGCCATGCACACGGTGGTCCCCGTGCGGTTGATCCGATCGAGAAGCCGCATGATGCCGACCGTCGTCGCGGGGTCGAGGTTCCCCGTGGGCTCGTCGGCCAGGAGGATCAGTGGCCGATTCACGAACGCGCGCGCCACGGACACGCGCTGTTGCTCGCCCCCCGACAGCTCGTGCGGGAAGTTGTCTGCCTTCTTCGAGAGGCCGACCAGGTCGAGGATCTGCGGCACCTGCGCGCGGGTGACGTGGCGGGGCCGGCCGATCACCTCGGAGGCGAAGGCGACGTTCTCGTACACCGTCTTGTTGGGCAACAGCTTGTAGTCCTGGAAGACGGTGCCGATGTTCCGGCGGAGCTGGGGCACCTTCCACGACGCGAGCCGCGAGATGTCACGTCCGGCGACGATGATGCGCCCCGACGTCGACGTGTCCTCTCGGAGCAGCAAGCGTAGGAACGTCGACTTGCCGGAACCGGACGGTCCGACGAGGAAGACGAACTCCCCCTTCTGCACATCCAGGGAAACGTCATCCAGGGCGGTGACGCCACCCTTGTAGATCTTGGAGACCTGCTCGAAACGGATCATGAGATCGGTCGAGGGTAACAAACACCCCCGCGAGGATCAGGTCACATCGCCTGATCTCTGACGTCGCCAATGGAGAAATGCCTCCACGAACGCGTCCAAGTCACCGTCCAACACCGCCTGCACGTTGCCCGTCTCGCATATCGGCTGTTCGCGTCCGTCGATGACGCGTGTGCGCTCGTCCTTGGCCAGCTGGTACGGCGCGAGCACGTAGCTTCGGATCTGGCTCCCCCACGCGACATCTCGCTTCTCGCCCGCGATGCGCTCCAACTTCGCCTTGCGCTCCACTCGCTGCGCCTCAGCCAGGCGCGCGGCGAGGATCTGCATGGCGCGCGCCTTGTTCTGGGTCTGTGATCGCTCGTTCTGACACGACACGACCACACCGGTCGGGAGATGGGTGATGCGTACGGCGGAGTCAGTCACGTTGACGTGCTGGCCCCCCGCCCCCGAAGACCGATAGGTGTCGATACGCAAGTCGGTCGGGTCGATCGCAGGCTGCTCGGCCTCCTCGAGCGCGGGCACGGCCTCGAAGCTCGCGAACGCGGTCTGTCGGCGGTGCTGCGAATCGAAAGGCGAGAGACGCACGAGCCGGTGCACACCCTTCTCGCCGGTGAGCAACCCATAGGCGTGACGGCCCTTCACGGTGAAGGTCGCCGAGCTGATACCGGCCTCGGTGCCGGGTTGCACCTCGTCCAGCTCGACCGCGAACCCACGGCGCTCGGCCCACCGGGTGTACATGCGGACCAACATCTCTGCCCAGTCCTGGGCGTCGGTGCCGCCGGCACCCGAGTTGACCGAACAGATGGCGTCTCGTTCGTCATGCTCGCCGATGAACAGCGCACGCAGCTCGAGCTGATCCAACTCCGGTCGCAACCCGTCGATGCCACCCTGGATCTCGGGGACAACCGATTCGTCACCTTCCTCACGACCCAGCTCGTACAGCGTCTCGAGGTCCTCGACCTGACCCTCGAGCTGCTCGACCAACATGATGTCGGCACGGGTGCCGGCGAGCTCGGTGCCGACCTTGCGGGCGCGGTCCGCGTCATCCCACAGGTCGGGACGGGACCCCTCCTCTTCGAGCTCGACGAGCCGACGGCGCGCCTCGTCGACGCGGAGATAGCCGTGAGCGTCTCCGACCCGACGCCGGAGCTCGGCCAGATCGTCGGTGAAATCACGCACGACAGAGAATCGTACCGGTGGGGGCCGGCCAGTCGTGGCGGCCAATGACGCCGGCGCGCGCGGGAGCCGACAAGGTTCAGCGGCCGTGACAGAGCTTGAACTTCTTGCCACTCCCGCAGTCACACGGCTCGTTGCGTCCGGGGGTCTTGCCGACCCGCACCGGCTGCGTCGTCACCTCGGGGTCGGACCGTTCCATCACCGCGGCGCCACCGCCTCCGTCGAGCGCGGGCTGCTCTTCGACCGGCATGGCCGCGGCGGTCGACCGGAGGGCGCTCGCCCCCTGCACCGGGCCTTCCGGCGCGCTGTAACTGAGGTCCTGTGCCGGACGGGACGGCGTGTCGTCGGCCACGACCTGGAGGTGGAAGACGTAGCTGACGAAGTCGTCCTGGATCCCACCCATCATCGCTTCGAACATGTCGAAGCCCTCACGTTGCCACTCCGCGACCGGGTCGCGTTGGCCCATGGCGCGCAGGTTGATTCCCTCGCGCAGGTAGTCCATCTCGTAGAGGTGTTCGCGCCAGTGCTGGTCGATCACCGAGAGCATCACTCGCCGCTCGATCTGGCGGAGCGTGTCCGCGCCGAGGAGCTTCTCCTTCGCTTTGTACTGCTCCAGGGCATCGTCGAGCAACAGCGTCTGGAGCTCCTCGCGGCTCGTCAGCGCGACGATCTGGCCTTGGGTGACTCGCGCCGGGAACACGAGGTTCGCCTGCGTGAGCAGCTCGCCGACCTCCCACTCCTCCTCGAACTCGGATACCGCGAACGTGTCCACCATGCGGCACACCGCGGCCTCGATTGCGGCGATGGTCTCATCCTCGAGATCACCGCCGTCGAGGATCTGTTGGCGGCGCCGGTAGATCACCTTGCGCTGCTCGTTCATGACCTCGTCGTACTTGAGGACGTCCTTTCGGATCTCGAAGTTCTTGTCCTCGACCGTGCGTTGGGCGCGTTCGATCGCCTTGGTGACCATCTTGGCTTCGAGAGGCTGATCGTCGGGGAAGGCCTTGCCCATCACCCAGCTCATCGCCCCGGTGGCGAACAGCCGCATCAGATCGTCTTCGAGCGAGAGGTAGAAGCGGGTCTCACCGGAGTCGCCTTGGCGGCCCGAGCGGCCGCGGAGCTGATCGTCGATCCGGCGGCTCTCGTGCCGCTCGGTGCCGAGGACATAGAGACCGCCCGATTTCCGGACCCGCTCTCCCTCGACCTTGCACTCGGCCGTGAACGTCGTGACCAGCTTCTCGTAGCGTTCCGGCGCCTCTTCGACCGTCAGGCCCTCGGCCCGGAGCTCCTCGAGCGCCAGTCCCTCGGGGTTCCCGCCCAGCAGGATGTCCACGCCGCGCCCGGCCATGTTCGTGGCCACGGTCACACCGGCCGACCGGCCGGCCTGGGTAACGACCACGGCTTCGCGCTGGTGCTGCTTCGCGTTCAGCACCTCGTGTTGGATCCCGCGCTGTTCGAGCAGGCGCGACAGCTTCTCGGACTTCTCCACCGAGATCGTGCCGACCAGGACGGGTTGGCCGTTGGCGTAGCGCTCGGCGATGTCGTCAGCCGCCGCGTCGAACTTGGCCTCTTCGGACTTGTAGATGAGGTCGGGCTCATCCGCGCGGGCGCTCGGCCGGTTGGTCGGGATGCTCACGACCTCGAGCCCATAGGTGTGGGCGAACTCGCCCGCCTCGGTGAGCGCCGTGCCGGTCATGCCGGAGAGCTTTTCGTACAGCTTGAAGTAGTTCTGGAGCGTGACGGTCGCGAGGGTCTGGTTCTCCTCCTTGATCCGCACACCCTCCTTGGCCTCGACCGCCTGATGCAGACCCTCCGACCAGCGGCGGCCGTCAAGGATGCGGCCGGTGAACTCGTCGACGATCTTGACCTCGCCCTCTTGTACGACGTAGTCGACGTCACGCTTGAAGAGCTCCTTGGCCCGCAACGCCGCCTGGAGCTGGTGAACGAAGTTCTGGTGAACGTGGTCGTAGAGATTCGAGACATCGAGGGCCTGCTCGACGCGATTGATGCCCTCTTCGGTCGGCACGACCGTGCGCTTGGCTTCCTCGACCTCGTAGTCACGCTCGGAGGAGAGCCCCCGCACGACGCGCGCGAACTTCGTGTACAGGTCCTGGGCGTCGTCGGCCCGGCCGGAGATGATGAGCGGGGTACGAGCCTCGTCGATCAGAATCGAGTCGACCTCGTCGACGATCGCGAAGTCATGGCCACGCTGGACCTGCTCGTCCTTGCTGCCGGCCATGTTGTCGCGCAGGTAGTCGAAACCGAACTCGTTGTTCGTGCCGTAGGTGATATCGGCGGCGTAGGCCACACGCTTTGTGTCCCAGTCGTCGATCGCGGGGACGACGATGCCGGTGGTGAGACCGAGGAACCGATACACCTGGCCCATCCATTCAGCGTCGCGGGTGGCGAGGTAGTCGTTCACCGTGATGAGATGCACACCCTTGCCCCCGAGGGCATTCAGGTACGCAGGCATCGTGGCGACGAGGGTCTTGCCCTCGCCGGTCTTCATCTCGGCCACCCAACCGAGATGGAGCGCGGCAGCGCCCATGACCTGGACGTCGTAGTGGCGCTGGCCGAGGACCCGCTTGGAAGCCTCGCGGACGACCGCGAACGCTTCGGGGAGCAGACCGTCGAGATCTTCACCGCGGTCGAGCCGCTCGCGGAACGAAACGGTACGCGCCGACAGCTCGGCGTCGGGCAGCAGCTCGAGCTCGGGCTCGAACGCGGCGACGTCCGGCACGATCGACTCCACCAGCTTGAGCTTGCGCCCTTCACCGGCGTGCAGAATCCTCTTGATCAGGCTCATCGCCTGCGAGTCTACCGGTCCCTCCCGCCGGCTCTTCGCGAGCAAGACTGGCTCGGTGGCCCGGTCAACCCCGCGTCGCGCTACTCCGCATCCAGCAGCTTCTCGCGCATCGCGAACACGACCGCCTCCATGCGGGAGTGCAGGTGCAGCTTCTCCAAGATGTTGCGGACGTGGTTCTTCACCGTGTTCTCGGCGATGAACAGATCGTGGGCGATCTGGCGGTTCGTGCACCCGTCCGCGACCAGGCGCAGCACCTCCAGCTCGCGCTCGGTGAGCGACATCGAATCCGTACGCGTGCGGGCTTCGGCGCGTGACGCGAGCCGGTTGAACTCGACCAGGAGCTTCGACGCCATCGATGGGGACACGAGGCTGTGACCCCGTGCGACTACCCGTACGGCCGCCGCGACCTCGTCGGTGGACACTTCCTTGAGGAGGTACGCGTTCGCGCCGGCGCGCAGGGAGTCGAACAGATCGTCTTCGTCTTCGGAGGCGGTGAGCATCACGATTCGGGTCCGCGGGTTCGCCTCGCGGATCTTGCGAGCCGCCTCGATGCCCGACGCGCCCGGCATCCGTACGTCCATGACGACGACGTCGGGCTCCAGGTCCGCGCACCGATCGACCGCCTCGAGCCCATCGGCCGCCTCGCCGACCACGAGGAGATCACCCTCGGCCGACAACACGCTCTCCAATCCACGGCGGAACAGCGCGTGGTCGTCGACGACGAGCACCCGGATGAGAGGGAGCGCCTCGAGTGACACGGTGCCTACTCGGCGGCCTCGATCAGACCAAGGTGCCCGTCTCGTCGACGGTAGATGACCGCGGCGTGACCCGTCTCGATGTTCGCGAAGAGGTAGAAGGTGTGGCCCAGCAGACCCATTTGCAGGCCGGCTTCGGTCGGGGTCATGGGCTTCGCCTGGAACTTCTTGGTCTTGACGATCTCTGCCGGCTCGTCCGGCTCGTCGGCGAAGTCGAGGGGAGCATCGTCGATCGGCGGGGCGACGTGGTGGTGGATCCGGCGACGCCGGCTGACGCGCTTGTCCTTGAGCCGGCTGAGCTGATGCTCCGCCTTGGCGATCGCGAGGTCGAGCGCGGTCATTACCTCGGGGGCCGCGGCGTGGGCCTTCACAAAATGCCGCTTCAGGTGCAGCGTGATCTCGCAGAGCTGGTTGTCAGGCTCGCTCGCGTTGCGAATCTTGGAGAAGTCCACCTCGCATCGAGTGACGTCGTGGGTGAACCGATCGAGCTTGGCTACCTTTTCCTGGCTGAGGGCGCGCATCGGCGCGTCGACCTTCATGTTCTTCCCGCGCACGGTGATCTCACTCATGACGACCGCAACCCTACGCGGAAAGCCACCCGTCGGGCAGAGAGAGCCACGCGAGAAGCCGCTCGGCGACGGCATCGTCGGGCGGGCGGTACACGCCGGCCGCGACCTGGGACCGCAATCGGAGCACGTGCTCGGGGCGCGCAGAGTCGTCGAGAAGCGTCATCACGAGCATGCACCCGTCGTATCGGTTCCTACCGACGTCGGCGCCGCGACCATGGCTTTCCAACCGGTGTCCCTCCTGGACAACCTCATGGGGAAGTGTTCGGTCGGTTCGGGGCTCGAGTTGAGGGCTGATCCGGCGTTCTGGCGATGGTCACGGCCCCGACCCAGTCCGCACCTCGGCCACGCAGGGCCGCAGCCGCGGCCCGGATGCTCGCCCCGGTCGTGGTCACGTCGTCGACCACCAACACCGATGGCGGTACCGGGCGCCGAGCCTCGAGGGACGGGCCCGCGATGCGCTCGGCCCGACGCCGGCCGGTCTGGGCCGGCCCCGGGCCGCGCCCGAGCAGTCCGCGGCAGGGCCGCATCAACCGCCGGGCGACGAGGCCGGCGAGCAGCTCGGCGTGGTCGAAGCCCCGGTCGCGACGCCGCGCCGGGGCGGTCGGAACCCACGTCACGACGACCGCGCCCACCGCCGGAGGCGGCGTCGGCGCGACCGCGGCCGCAGCGTCGGCCAGCCAGGCCAACGCGGCTCGCGCGTTGCGGTACTTGACGTGCGCGACGAGCTCGCGCACCACACCCTCATAGGCGAACGCCGCGACCCACGCGTCGACCCCGGCCGGTGGTCGTACACGCGGCGCGGCTCGCACCGAGGCCAGACACTCGCGACATACCGGCTCGGCGCGCCGTCCGCATCCCGGACAGCGCGCCGGCCAGGCGAGCGCGAGCAGTGACGACACCATCGGCGCGTCACCCTACGAACCGCCTCGGACAGTTACCCCGAGGGTGGACCGGCTGGTCGGGCCGGTCCGGGTCGGCTCGGGTCGGGATGGGCACCTGCCACCGGCGCGGCCGGTTCAGTACCGGTAGTGGTCCGGCTTGTACGGGCCCTCGAGGGGCACGCCGAGGTAGTCGGCCTGATCCTCGGTGAGCCGGGTCAGCCGGACACCGAGCTTGTCCAGGTGCAGCCGCGCCACCTCTTCGTCGAGGTGCTTCGGGAGCGTGTAGACGCGCCGCTCGTAGAAGTCGGGGTGCGTGAACACCTCGATCTGTGCGATCACCTGGTTCGTGAAGCTGTTCGACATCACGAAGCTCGGGTGACCGGTCGCGCAACCGAGGTTCAACAGCCGGCCCTCGGCCAGCACGATGATCGAATGGGCGGGTCGGCCGGCGGCAGCGGGAAACACCCACTCGTCCACCTGCGGCTTCACCTCGATGCGCTCCACGCCCGGAATCGCCGCGAGCCCGGCCATGTCGATCTCGTTGTCGAAGTGTCCGATGTTCCCCACGATCGCGTTGTGCTTCATCCGGGCCATGTCGGCCGCAGTGAGGATGTCGCGGTTGCCGGTCGCGGTGACGAACAGGTCGGCGGTCTCGACGACATCATCGAGGGTCGCGACCTCGTAGCCTTCCATCGCGGCCTGGAGGGCGCAGATCGGATCGATCTCGGTGACGATCACCCGCGCGCCTTGGCCCCGCAGCGACTGCGTGCAGCCCTTGCCGACGTCGCCGTAGCCGCACACCACGGTCACCTTGCCCGCGAGCATGACGTCGGTGGCGCGACAGATGCCGTCGACCAGCGAGTGCCGGCATCCGTAGAGGTTGTCGAACTTGGACTTCGTCACCGAGTCGTTGACGTTGATCGCAGGGAACAGCAACGTGCCGGCCTCGGTCATCTGGTAGAGCCGGTGCACGCCCGTGGTCGTCTCCTCGGTGACCCCCAAGATCCCTTCGGCCATGCGGTGCCAGAAGTGGTCGTCCTCGGCTTGGAGACGACCCAGCATCGCCAGGACGATCGCGAACTCCTCGGAATCCGCGGTCGACGGGTCGGGCACTGCGCCCGATTTCTCGAACTCGACACCCTTGTGCACGACGAGCGTCGCGTCACCGCCGTCGTCGAGGATCATGTTGGGGCCGCGGCTACCGCCGCCGTCCGGGTTCGGCCAACGCAGCGCGCGTTCGGTGCATTCCCAATACTCCTCCAGGGTCTCGCCCTTCCACGCGAAGACCGGAATGCCCGTGGCCGCGATCGCGGCGGCCGCGTGATCCTGGGTGGAGAAGATGTTGCAGCTCGCCCAGCGGACCTGGGCGCCGAGCGCGACGAGCGTCTCGATCAGCACCGCGGTCTGCACGGTCATGTGGAGCGAACCGGTGATGCGCGCGCCGGCGAGGGGCTGTTGGTCGCCGTGGCGCTCACGGAGAGCCATCAGGCCGGGCATCTCGTGCTCGGCGAGCTCGATCTCCTTGCGACCGAACTCGGCGAGCGAGAGGTCGGCGACCTGGAAATCAGACTCGTCGGTATCGGGCGGGACAGCCGTGGTCGTCATGGAAGCTCCTGTCGACTCCGGGCGCGCCGTGCGCCCCACCCTGACGGGCGAAGCCGACGCGCGATCTGGATGTTCCGGAGTCGGCCCGGATCACCGGGTGACAGCCCGCAGGGCCCGACCGACGACCAGTCTATCGGTCCGAACGCCGGCGTTGCCGAGCACGGGGCCGGACCCGGACAAGCCGGACTGGCCTCACCGGCTCAGCCGGCCGGGCGGGACTCGCCGGGCCGGCTCCAGCCCCGGTCGTCGCTCCGCCGCACTGCCTCGGTCTCGTCGGAGCGGGCGTAGTCGTCGTCGAGGCGATAGGTGGTGCCGATCTCGGGTGTCGACACCTCCAGCACGTCGCAGTCGGTGATGCCGATGAGCCGGTGACGTTGGCCGATCACACAGCTGTACCCGAGGCCCGGTTCGAGCTCGGTCTCGACCAGCAGGCCGTCGGGTCCGTCCCAGAGCATCTTCGCCCGGCCGGCCATCAACAGCCACGACTCGAGCTTGGCGTCGTGCATCTGGAACGACAGGCGCTTGCCTGCGTCGATATGCAGCACCTTGCCGACGTAGGGCCGATCCGGCGGCGTCCAGTGGATCTCGTAGCCCCAGGGCTTGTCGACGCGCCGGGAGGCGCCGTCGGTGGACAGGGTCGCGGGATCCACCGGCCCGGGAGGCCCGCTCACGCGCGCACTCGTTCCTCGAGCTGGGAGATCGCGTCGACGGGCCCCGGGTCGACGTCGTTGTCCAACGCGAGGTAGCAGCTCGTCCAGTCACCGAGGTACATGAGGTCGAGGAGCTGCGCGAGCCGCCCTTCCCCCTCGGCGACCACGGTGAGCACGTCGCTCAACGTCTCCTCGATGATCTCGGTCGTGGCCGCGACGCGCGGCGCGAGGCGTTCGTGCTCGAAGCCGTGGCGGAGCTGCACGAGGGTGAGGACCTGGCGGGTGACATCGCCGTGCTGGCCCCACCCGCAGACCTCATTGTGGGCGAGCTCGGGGTACGCGTTGCAGAACGCGGGCGCTTTCGCGTTCTCGTTCACGTCGCACTTCCACCGGTACGCCGCGACCGCGCCCAGCGCGCCGGTGCCGTAGACGATCGGGATCGTCCGACCGATGACCCGAGCCAGCTCACGCGCCGGATTGGCGGCGCCGGTGATCTCCGGCCGGCAGCGGTCGCGACGGCGGGCCAGCTGCTCGCCAGCCTGGCCGAGCGGTGCGTCCACATCGGCCAGCACACCGACACGCGCGAGCAACACGAACAGGGGCGCGACCAGTGCACCGAGGCCGGCGCGGGCCATGAAGCCATCAGGGCAGGCCACGACCCGACCACCGCGCGCCTCGACCATCTCGCCCAGCCGGCCGCCGCGAGTCACCGCGACGACGTGGGCGCCGGCGTCCAGACAACCCCTGGTCATGAGCAGCGTCTCCTCGGTTCCGCCCGAGTACGACAACGCGAAGACGAGGGTGCGCGGACCGACGAACGCCGGGGGGCGGATCCGCTTGAGCACGGTCACGGGCACGGGGAGCTCCCCGCTGGTGACCGAGGCGAGCACATCGCCGGCGATGCCCGAGCCGCCGAGACCGACGACGACGATGTTGTCGATGTCGCCGGCTTGCGCCACGCCGTCCAACGGCACTGCCCGCGCCGCTTCGCTCGCCGCGGCGAGCTGTTCGGGCAGGCGCCCAACCTGCTCGAGGAAGTCCAGCGAGTCGGTCGGCATTGGCAAGGACGACCTAGGCCTCGAACGTCGGTTGGACACCGTCGGATTCGGCTTTGGCCAGGAGCCGCTCGTGCTCGGTGTCGCTCACGGCCTCCGCCTCGTCGATGAGCATGATCGGGATGTCGTCCCGCACCGCGTAACGGCGATGCAACCGCGGGTTGTACAGCGCGTCCTCGTCGGCGAAGTAGAGCAACGCGCCCTTGTCCTCGGGGCAGGCGAGGATCTCGAGCAACTTGGGGTCGAGTGCCATGTCGGGTCTGCTCCTGGTCGGGTCTCAGCCACTCACGAGCGCGAGCACCTCAGCGGTGCGCGCCTCGCATGCGGCACGATCGGCGGCTTCGAGGTTGAGCCGTAGCAACGGCTCGGTGTTGGACGGGCGGAGGTTGAACCACCAGTCTCCGAGATCGACGGTCAAGCCGTCGAGGCGGTCTTGGGTCGCGTCGGCGTAGCGCGTGGCCACGGCGTCGATCACCGCGGCCTGGTCATCGACGCGCGTGTTGATCTCGCCGGACGCGGCGTAGCGCTCGAAGGGCTTGCGTAGCTCCGACAAGGGCTTGCCGGCGATCGACAGCTGTTCGAGCACGACGAGCGCGGCGATCGAGCCCGAGTCGGCCCGCCAGTTGTCCCGGAAGTAGTAGTGCGCGGAGTGCTCGCCACCGAAGATCGCGCCCGTCTCGGCCATCACCTGTTTGATGAACGAATGCCCGACCCGCGTGCGCACGGGTATGCCGTCGTGCTCTTTGATCACCTCGGGTACGGCCTTGGAGCAGATGAGGTTGTGCACCACGCTCTCGCCGGGGTGCTCAGCCAGCAACGCCTGGGCAACGATCGCGGTGGTGGTCGAGCCCGAAACGGGTTCGCCCTGATCGTCGACCAGGAACACCCGATCGGCGTCGCCATCGAAGGCGAGGCCGATGTCGGCGCCCGACTCCACGACCGCGGCGCGCAGGTCGGCGAGGTTCTCGACCTGGATCGGATCGGCCGGATGGTTCGGGAATGTGCCGTCGAGCTCGGCGAACATCACCGTGAGGTCGAACGGGAGTCCTTCGAACACGGCGGGCACGACGAGACCGCCCATGCCGTTGGCCGTGTCGGCGACAACCTTCAGCGGGGCCAGCCGGGCAACGTCGACGAACGAGTGGACGTGCGCGGCGAAGTCGGCGAGCACGTTCTGACTCTCGACCCGGCCGCGCTCCTCGGCCCGTTCGAGCAGGCCGGCGGCCACGGCGTCCTTGATCTGGCCGAGCCCGGTTTCCTCGCCGACCGGTGCGGCGCCGGCGCGGCAGAGCTTGATCCCGTTGTACTGGGCCGGATTGTGGCTCGCGGTGAACATCGCGGCAGGCACGTCGTCGCGGCCACTCGCGAAGTAGCACATGTCGGTCGAGGCGAGACCGATATCGGTCACGTCGGCACCGGCCTTGGTCACACCGCGAATGAAGGCCTCGGCCAGGGGACCGGACGAGGGTCGCATGTCGTGGCCGACGATGACTCGGCTGGCGCCGCTGAAGGTCACGAATGCGTTGCCGACGTACTTGGCAATCGTCTCGTCGATCTCATCGGGGTAGATGCCCCTGATGTCGTAGGCCTTGAAGATGGCGTCGAGCGCCACGTCGTTCGGCACGGGAGATGGCTCCAACATTGTTGGTGAACGAACCGGGCACTGTCGGCGAACTGCTGGTCGGCGAACTGCTGGGAAGCTGACGGCCGAAGCCCCGGCCGGGACCGCCATGCTAGTGCCGCGCCGAAGGCCCCCACATGGGCGCTATCCGCCCGGAACGGCCGGTCGGGTCGGACCGGGAGACACCGGCGGGGTCGATGGATCGGGCGCCGGCGCCGGTGACTCCGGTGGTGATGGAGGACCGTCCCCATCGCCGGCGGCGGTTTCGCCCTGGTCGGTCGCGAACCAACGCGGTGGCTTGCGACCGATGATGACGAGTCCCACCAAACCCCCGATACCGACCAAAGAGCCCGCGATCCCGGCGAGCTCCGCCGGCGTACGGTCGTAGTGCAGCTCGACGTGACGTGACGTCGGCACGACCACCATGAAGTTGGGCGTGACCCGATAGGGACCCTCGGCGCCGCTCACGTGCCAGTTCGGATAGGACGAGACCTTCACGAGCACCGGCACGCCGGTCTCCGACACGTCGAAGCTCACCGAATCGTCGTCGGTGACCACCTTCGTCACCTCGACCTCGGGGAGCTCGGTGCGAGGAGCATCGGCCGCGCGGTCGGCCGGCGTCCGCACCCAGTCGGTCGGGCCACGCTGCGCGAGCGGCCGGTCGAGCGCTTCGGGGTCGTCCCACCAGGGCGCGGCGAGACATTCCCAAGGGGTGAGCTCCGGGTCGCGGGGGGCAGATCGGCCCGCGGCGGCCTCGGGCTTGGGGTCTCCGAAACACTCCGATTGGGTTCCTCCGTGGATGCCGGTGGCCACCACCGGCTCATAGCGAAGTGGCTGGACGAGCGGCGCGTTGTCCACCTCGTAGATCGACCAACCGTCGGGCGCGGCGCCATCGAGGTCGTCGACGGTGGCGAGCAGCTCCAGACCCGAATCGGCCGCGGCCTTGTCCTTGGCCTCCGAGGAATGGGCGAGGTAGTACCGCACACCGAGCTGGCGGAGATACTCGACGCCGAGGTCGAAGTCATCAATCGTGCGGTAGTTGAGGCCGCGCACCGGATTCGACGCGTTGCCGGGCCCCTCGAGCGTCGCCGCGGCCATGAAGTGATACGGCGTGGTGGCGGCCGACTCGTAGTAGAGGCCCTCCATCGAGGTGATCCGACCGTCGGTGAAGTACGGCAGCATCATCAGCGCGAGCGAGCTCCCGTAGGCGTCGATGCCGCCCCCACCCTCCCAGAGCGCACGGCCGGGTGGGAGCGCGCGCATCTCGTCCATCAGCGCGTCGAACTCGGGCCAGGGCTTCGGGCGGTGGTTGGCTCCGGCCACGCCGGAGGTGTCCTCGTAGCCGGTGTAGTTCCAGTCGACCCAGAAACGCAGGAACCCCATCGTGTCCGACGCGCGCACGAGCACCGTCGTCGTCAGCCCGATGACCACCAAGGCCGCGAGCCCGGCGGTGGCGAACGTGCGGACGATCGGCGCGGTCTTCGGCCGGTCGGGGTCGGATTCTGCCATCACCCAGCTCGCGATCGCGCGGACGGCGTGCGCGAGCTCGGCGGCGCCGATGCCGGCCAGCAGGAACAGACCGAGGTACCAGAACGGCAGGAACCGCAGGTTCCAGGCATGCGCTTCGGGCCAGAACCGGAAGACGAGCGCGAACGTCACCGAGAGCGTGAGGATCACGAACACGCCACGGTCTCGGCGGATCGCGCCGGCGACGACGGCGACCAGGGCCAGCGCGAACACCCACCAGAAATACGGGGGGAACAGGTAGGTCACGTACTCCGAGATGCGCGTGTACCGCATGTTCGCGGTGTATCCGAAGCTCGTCACGAGCGGGAGCGACCATGCCGCGGTCAGCAGCGCTCCGGTGCCGCCGATCAGCAGGGCCGCGACCGCGGTGCGAGTCGGCCGGTGGAACAGCCAGACGATGATGCCGGCCACGGCGGCGAAGATGCCGACGACGACATGGCTGAGCACGACACACGCCAACAACACCGCGGGCAGCCAGAAGCGTTTGCGGTCGCGCAACGACACCGCGAGCGCGCCGATGAAGAACAGCGCGAAGGCCAGTGCGATCGTGAACGAGAACTCGCCCGCCAGCGTGCTGCGCAGCGTCCCGCCCATGATGCCCTGGTTGAACGCGTGGTTCACCGCCGCGTCCGATGTCCCCGGATCACCCTTGAAGAAGAGAAACGCCACTGCAGCCGGCGCGCAGAGGACCGGGCCGGGCATCTTCACCCGAAGTCCTCGCGCCGCGGCGTAGGCGGCGGCGGGCAGCGCCACCGGCCCGGCCACGGTCACCAGCTTGAACGCGACGTTGTAGGGCAGGACGAGATCGGCCACCAGGGTCGCGAGGGCCGGGAGCGGAAAGTAGAACTGGCCGGCGGGGAACCCCGCGTACCAGTCGGGGGACCACCCGGCGACGCGCCAGTGGCCCAACAAGGTGTCGCGCAGGTACGCGGGGAACCAGACGTGGGCTGCCATGTCGCCGCCGGCAGCGGTCGTGTCGCGGAGCAACAGCGCCGGGCGCAGGTTCCAGAACACGAAGATGCAGCAGGCGGCGACGACCGCGAACGGTACGAGCCCGATCAGCCGCTCGAGCGTCTGCTCGCCTCGTGTCGGGCGCGCCTCGGCGCGGGGGTTCGGGTCAGGGGGGACGGCCGCGGCTGGGAACGGCGCGTCCGTGCCGGTCTCGACGGCCACGCCGCCAGCTTGTCAGCCCGAGGCGGCTCGTCGAGCGCGGGCGCGCACCCTGCGCGGTTTGCAACCGGGCGCGCCGGTCACCGCAGGTCGATCGTGGGCCTCGGTAGAGGCGTTCCTAGTGAACTCGGACCCGATCGAGCACGTGGGACAGCGAGATCGAGCCGTCCGCGCCGTCCCAGCGTTGGGTCTCGCAGTTCCCGCAGCGGCGGAACATGAGCTCCTCACCGCCGACTGTCATCTGAATCTCCACCAGATCCTGCTTGCCGCACGTCTTGCAACCCATTCCGATGCCCTCCACTCGGTGTGCCGATCTTCCGGCCCAGCACTCGTGCATCGGGGTCGCGGGCGGGATCCTGGAGGATGATTCCGGGATGATCCCCGCGTCAGTGCAGGTCAGCAACGTAGAGCACCTTGGGTGCTCGCCGGGGCGAGCGAAGATGTCGTGGCGCGCTCCGGTCGCGGTTGGGACTGGAATCTTCGCATCAGCGGCCGGCTAGGTGGTCAGCCGGGGAGATGGTCAGCCAAGCGGACCCTTGATGCGCCCGACGATCTGGACGGTGGCGAGAAGGTTGAAGCCGGCGTGGAGCAGGATCGCCCTCGAGAGGTTGCCGGAGCGGACGGTGAGCACCGCTGCGAGACAGCCGAGCGCCACCAGCGCGGGGAGCGCCACGTACGCGCCCGGATCGAACAGTACGTGGGCAAGACCAAAGATCGATGCGCTCACGAACACGGCCCACGCCGGCGACATGCGCCGGAGCAGCGACCGCAGCAGCACGCCGCGGTAGACGAGCTCCTCGATGAGCGGCGCCACAACCACCACTGCGACCGCGAAGATGATCTGCACTCCGCCTCGGGCCTGCTCGAACTGCTTCACGACCTCCTGGCCGGCGTCGTCGCCGGCGAGCCACGAGACCGGCAGAAGCGCCAACCCGGCCACGATGCTGAACAGCAGGCCCGCGGGCGCCCAGCCCAGGTCGCGCCACGAGAGCGCCAGCCCGAAGTCGGCCGCCAGCGAACCGCGGCCCTTGACCCGTGCGATGAGCTCGAGGAACCCGAGCGTGGCCGCTGCCTGGCCGAGCATCGAGGCGACCAGGCCGGCGACCGGCAGGGATCCGTTGGCATCGAGGAACGGGATCGACGCGATCGTCGCGCCCACGATGCCGACAACGGCCGCGAGGAAGAAGTCGCCCAGCCCCCAGCGCACGGGCGAGCGGGGCGGCGACGCGCCCCGCGGCCCGCGAGGGGAATCGGCGGGCGGGCCCGGGGTGCGCGCGCCACCGACGGGCGGCCACCCGGATCGCTCGTCGGCCACGACGTCGAATGTAGCGTCCGGGCACTGGCTCCGCGGAAGACCCCATTCCTCTGCGAATCTCCGGTGATCCGGGCCCGCGGGCGACGACGCGGGAGGCGGCCCCTACGATTGGCCGTACCGACCGTCAGCCGACGCCGGTTCACCCCTACGATGGCCGGGATCGTTCGACACGCCGTCGACCGGCCCGGACACCGACATTCAGGAGCCCGTTCAGCGTGCCGAGGATCATCAAGCGATGAGCCGTCCTCCCGACGAACAACGCCCCCCGGGCACCC
>Ga0209587_1000108_pt1 | contig 39724 bp, 32 predicted proteins | sample NGEPerD_2_FD_184512 | JGI IMG/M metagenome (GOLD analysis project Ga0209587, IMG submission 184512) | Arctic peat soil microbial communities from the Barrow Environmental Observatory site, Barrow, Alaska, USA - NGEE PermafrostL1-D... | ecosystem: Environmental > Terrestrial > Soil > Wetlands >...
ACTGCCAACGTTCCGCTAGAGGCCTTGGGTTTGTCCGGATCGGCTCTCTTGGGTCTCCACCGTGCTGATTCAGACATGGACATCGTCGCCTATGGCGATGAGGAGAGCCGATCCGTGCACAGAGCCCTCACGGACCTGCTCCACGAGAGGTCAGCTGCAGTGCAGCGTCCCCGGACTGAGGAGCTGGCGGCCATCCACGATGAACACTGTTTAGATACTCCTATATCCCTGGTCGATTTTGCACGGCTGCAAGCCCGCAAGGTCAACGAGGGGCGCTTCCGTGGGCGTCCCTATTTCTTTCGTTTCGTGAAGAGGCGTGCTCAAGTGCCGGAACGCTATGGGAATCTGCGCTATGAACCACTGGGACCGGCGTTGATCCGCGCCCGGGTGGAGGATGATGCGGAGGCACTGTTCACGCCTTGTCGATACGAGGTCGGACACGTGACTTTCTTGGAGGGTGCCCCGACGGAAGGTCTTCGTGAGATAGTGTCCTTCCGTGGTCGTTTCACAGACCAAGCGAAAAGCGGAGAGTGGGTTTCGGCACGAGGGAGACTGGAGAGGGTTGTTCGGGCAGGATGCCCCTTTTACCTTCGTCTCAGTGTGGGCGGACAACCCGGTGACTACCTCGTGAGCTAACCCGTGCTTGGGCAAGTGTCGTGTTCCGGAGTGTCTGAGCGTGGGATGGGGGCTCTCACGTGCTATCGTTGCGGGGTGGGTAAGAGACTACAGTTGTTCGCGAGCACTCCGCTGGCCATGGAAGACATGTTGGCGGACGAACTGCGGAACCTGGGAGCCCAGAAGGTCGCGCCTACCCGGGCAGGTGTTGCTTTCACCGGGAATCTGCGTACTGCTTACCGGGTATGTCTGTGGTCCCGGTTGGCCAGCAGAGTGCTCCTCCGTGTGAAGTCGTTCTCTGCTCGCAATGATGCGGACCTCTATGAGGGAGTCCGTTCCATCAGATGGCGTGACCATCTGAGCGCTAACGGTACTCTGGCTGTGGACTTCCATTCAAGCTCCAGTGACTTCACCCACTCCCAATACGGAGCACAACGGATCAAAGATGCGGTTGTGGACCAGTTTCGGGAGGAGTTTGGAGTGCGGCCTTCTGTGGACCTGCGCCGTCCGAATGTGAGGATCAACGCACTGGTTCGCGGAGGAGAGGTGGTGCTCAGTATAGATCTAGCAGGGGATGGGCTCTTTCGTCGCGGGTATCGTACCCAAGGCGTCCAGGTGGAGGCTCCTCTGAAGGAGAACTTGGCTGCTGCGATACTTATCCGCGCCGGTTGGCCGGAGGTGGCGCAGGAGGGAGGGGTGCTGGTTGATCCCATGTGTGGCTCTGGCACCCTGTTGGTGGAGGGAGCGCTCATGGCCGGTGGTATCGCACCGGGCTTGGGTAGAGAGTATTACGGGTTTCAAGGTTGGCTTGGTCACGAGGAGCGGATCTGGGAGGAGCTGCGGGAGGAGGCCGTGCTTCAGAAGAATCGTGCCCTGGGTAGTTTGCCCGCCATAGTCGGGTACGATTCTGACCAGAAAGCTGTGCGGATCGCCACCGTCAACGTGGAGCGGGCAGGGCTGAAGGGCAGGGTGGATGTAGCCCGGAGAGACATCAGCCATTTGAGCACTCCCCGGGCACGCAGGGGGTTGGTTGTGGTCAATCCGCCCTACGGCGAGCGGCAGGGGGAAAAGGAACTGCTGGCCGGTCTCTACGCCCTGCTGGGAAGCCGTCTCAAGGAGGAATTCTTGGGATGGAAGGCCTCAGTCTACACAGCAGCTCCGGAGCTGGGCAAGAACATGGGCTTGCGGTCCTGTCGCCAGTACACTCTTTACAACGGCAGGCTCAAGGGGCGAGTACTCAACTTCGAGGTGGATCCTAGCTGGTTCGTGGCTTGAGGATCACTCCGCGTCGTTTCGTCCCGTCCATGCGCACTTCCAGCGGCTCCTCAAATCGCAGGTGCTTCACCATGTCTCCATCTCTCACCGCCACCTGCGCTTTCAGCCAGTCCCAATCCACACGGTCATCTGTTCGTTTGGTGTCCACGGTGAAGTAGCCGACCCGGAATGATGTGAGGTTCTGGAAGAAGTGGGTTCCCTGCGAGGGGGAGACAACCATGTCCTCCAACTCTGCTTCCACAATGACTCGGGCCGTCGCTATTTCATCCCACGCCACAGGTATTCCGAGCCAACGATCTGCTGAGCCCCAACGTCCCGGCCCGATCAATACGCAGTGTCTTTCCTCTTGCGTGAGCTGGGCGTTCACGCGCGCAATCTCCCTAGCGGCATGATGGCTATCTGCGCGACGAAAGGTTCCGGGATCCACCACGATCAGGTCCCGGATGTTCCGTATCTCCCCGTTGCCAAGGATGTTTCCGCTGTGGCAGAGGATGCGGGAGGGATCTATGTCACCGATGTTCAACTCTTCTCCCTCGGCGGCCATGCCCATGGGGCGTATCTGGAGCAGGGAGAAAGAGCCTTCCTCATCGGGCGAAGAAGGGAGATTGACTGCGAATTCTATCTCCACCGGCATCCCCATGCCCTCTTCTCCCAGTCGCAGTAGGGGGTAGAGGATCTTGGCCAGTGGGAAAAGGTCGTACTTGATCAACGGTGAGAACGTTATCAGACGTTGGCCGGGTCGCGAAGTGCCGGGGGAGATGGTGTCGTTCTCTGGGGAGTACGTGGAGGCCAGGCGATCCAACACCCCGTCTTGTTCAGCGGTATCCAGGCCGAACACCTGCTCCCACATGTCTTCTCCCTCCTGCTTGTCCGCTTCCGGGAGCTCCATCGCCCAGAATTCCTTTTGTGAGTTCTGGAGGACGTCGGATACCGTAGGAAGGTCTACCGTCTGCTCAGGGTAGCGTGGACAGAAACTCATCGCCTTGCCTCCTGAGACGACAGTGCGTCCGAGCCCCAGGGCAAGGGTCACCATTCCATCCTCGGCTTCAGCGGGTCCGGTTGGGTAGAAGTTGTACGACCGGGCGACTCCCGAGAAATCCGGGTAGAACCGAGACCCGTGTTTCTTGCCCACCATTTTCTGGATAAGGACGGCCATCTTCTCCTCTTCCAGTCGGTACGGCGTGGCATGGAAGTAGTTCTTGGCATGTTGGGAAAAAGCAGAGGCGTAGATCAGCTTGATTGCATGCTCTAACTGTTTCGTTCTCACGGTCAGGTCCGGATGGTTGTTGGGCAGCATGATGGTCTGATATACGCCGGCAAGCGGTTGGTAAAGAGAGTCATCCAAGAGGCTGGAGGAGCGTACGGCCAGTGGGTAGCGGATGGAGGAGAGGTAGGATTCCAGATCATCACGTGGATCTTCCGGGAGCGAAGAAGAAAGGAATCGGGATATTATCAGGTCTTCATCATCGGTCTCGGTTGCGAAGTCCTGCAGCCTGTTCTGCCGTAGGAAGCTGTCGAAGACATCGGTTCCCATGACCAAAGATGGGGGCACTGTGACGGTTACATCCGCAGGTCTGTTGACCTCCATCTCTGGTGCGTGCAGGAGGTATCGTACAAAGGCGAGCGCGCGGGCTTTTCCTCCGAGTGAACCGCCCCCCAGACGAGTGAAGCTGCTGGTAGTATCGAATGTCCTACGGTTGAAGTCTGCTATAAGCGAGTCAGATTGCTCTCGTCTGTATTCCTCAATCACTGTGACCAAGTGTTGGCGCATAGCTTGGGCTGAGCCGAAATCCGATACTCGCCCGGGGCGCAGGCGATGAGCCAGAGCGAATTCGGCCCGGGCCTTTAGCCAGCGCGAGAAGTGGTTGCGTTCCGCGTGGTAGACGAGGCTCTCATCCGGGATTTCCTGTAGTTTCTGGATCAGCGTTCGCATGTTAGAAGCCCGACCGATCTCCTTCCGATCGGGCATGCGGAAAATGAATTCCCCAAAAGAGAACTGTTCCACCATCAGGGTGCGCAGGTCTTGGAGAAACGTGGGTGAGTTCTTGACCAGGAAATCGGCTCCCACCGAGTCGGCTAGAGTCTCGTTCTCAGGGTTGCTGGATTGAAGGACTATGGGTACGTCCGGCCAGGCCTCCAGTACTCCGCGGGCGAACTCCAGCCCTGCCTGGGCATCGGTTTCGCCGTTCCTTTGGAACTCCATGTCAGAAATGACGCCTAGCACGTCCTCCGGGAACTTGTTGAAATAGTCCCAGGCTTCATCGAAGTCAAGGCAATGCACTATTTTGGGGCGGGCTCGCATGCGCAGGATCTTGTGGGCGACATTTATCCCCTCGGGTAGCAGGCGCTGGGAATGACGGATTACTTCCGAGAACATCACCGGGAGGAAGGAGGAGTAGTAGCGGATGTTATCCTCTATCACCAGGATTACTTGGACGCCCGCCTTGAGAACGTCCGGTACTACATTCATCCGATCCTCAACATACTTGATGATAGCCAGAAGGATGCGAGTATCTCCCTGCCACAGGAAGAGACGCTCCAGATCTCCGATGTCGTGGCGTGAGGTGAAGTCCGCCAGCTCTCCCGCGTCATATGCGAGAACGATTACCGGGATGTCCAGGCCCTCTTTCCTCATGGTCCGCGCTAGCTCTGCGGCATTCATGTCTCCCACGCGGATGGCTGTTATCACCAGATTGGAGTGGGGATCCTTCTTTGCGATTTCCACTGCCTCCTTGCCAGTTGAGACGTGGGTCAACCCGGTGGTGTGGTGAAGCTGGAGGTCTAGGAACTCGCCCAGAATGACTTCGCTCAGGTGGCCGTCTTCCTGGAGTATGAACTTGTCGTAGAGACTTGAGACAAGAATGATGTTCTCCACTCTGGAGCTCATCAAGTCTTCGAAGTTCTGAAAACGACTGCGGCCGTAAAGGTCTTCCAGCAGCCCCTCATCCGTCTTTGTATCTGGTAGGTGGTCTTCCGTCATGCGTATGTGGCTCCCTGGTGGTGGTTGTCCTGTTTGAGGGCAGGAGGTTGTCTTGGCTTTAGATTACCCCTTGATCAAGCATTGCGTTCGCCACCTTGAGAAAGCCGGTGATGTTCGCCCCGTCCACGTAGTTACTAGGGTGTGCATAGGTCTTGGCCGCTTCCAGGCAGGACGCGTGGATGTTCTTCATGATGGTCTTGAGCTTGCCGTCCACCTCATCTCTGGACCAAGATACGCGCATGCTGTTCTGGGACATCTCCAGGCCGGACACCGCCACTCCTCCGGCGTTGGCTGCCTTGGCTGGTCCGTAGAGGATGCCGGTGTCCATGAACAGGTCCGCTCCCTCCGGCATGGTGGGCATATTGGCTCCCTCGCAGACGAGCATGATGCCATTGTTCAGCAGGTTATGGGCATCAGTGGCGGTTATCTCGTTCTCTGTGGCACAAGGGAAGGCACAGTCTGCTTCGTGGTTCCAGAGTGGGTGGACATCAGGGCTCATGGGGACTTCAGTGTATACGGCTTCAGGGTATTCCTCGGCATACTCGAGTATCCGGCCGCGGCGCTCATTCTTCAGTCGCTTCACGTAGGCGAGCTTAGAAGCGTCAATGCCGGTTTCATCATAGATGTAGCCGGTGGAGTCCGAGAGTGTGATCGGTACGGCACCCAGCTCCAGGAGTTTCTCGGCCGTGAATTGGGCGACGTTCCCTGCGCCTGACACAAGACACGTCTTGCCTTCCAGGCTGTCATCGCGTGCAGCGAGCATCTCCGCGGCAAAGTAGACTACGCCGTAACCTGTTGCTTCCGGACGAATCAGTGATCCGCCCCAGCCAATGCCCTTTCCGGTCAACACACCGGTGAACTCATTCCTGATGCGACGGTACTGTCCAAAGAGGTAGCCTATCTCTCTTCCTCCGACACCGATGTCTCCGGCGGGAATGTCCGTGTTCGGTCCTATGTGGCGATAGAGCTCCGTCATGAAGCTCTGGCAGAAGCGCATGACTTCCTCATCGCTCTTACCTTTAGGATCGAAGTCCGACCCACCTTTGCCACCACCCAACGGCAGCGAGGTTAGGGCGTTCTTGAAGACCTGTTCGAAGGCCAGGAACTTGAGGATGCTAAGGTTCACAGAAGGATGGAAACGCAATCCTCCTTTGTATGGGCCGATGGCTCCGTTCATCTCAATTCGAAACCCGCGGTTGACGTGCACTTTGCCACCGTTGTCGACCCAGGGGACGCGGAAGAGGATTACTCGCTCCGGCTCCACCATCCGCTCCAGGATTCCCGTCTCAATGTACTCCGGGTGACGTTGGAGCACGTTCTCCAGGGATTCAAGCACTTCCTCCACTGATTGGTGGAACTCCCGTTCCCCCGGATTCTTTGCCCGCACAACATCCAGAAGCGACACAGTAGAATCAAGCATCGGTACTCTCCGTTTCACTTAGTCTTCTTGGCGCGTTGGATGTGCCTGGTGAGGGCACACTCGCCTGATACCCGATTTACGGAGAATTGAACAACCGTCAGAGTTACGGCCACGTGCCTATCTGCATTCTGGGGTGAATCTGTCCAGGAATCTTACAACCTCTTGTGTGTCGCGCAGCTGGTAGCGCGAATGTGTGGGCCGCGCATTCGTGCGCACAACTATCCCCGCACCCTGATCGCGGAGGGCAAAGAACGCGTCCTCATCAGTGACGTCATCGCCCACATAGATGGGGAGAACCCGAAGACCACCAGGGTCCATCCGCTCCAATATCAATCTGACAGCCTGGCCCTTGTTCCAGTCAATGTTCGGCTGCATTTCCATTACTTTCTTGCCCACTGACTGTCTGAGCTTGGGATGCCGGGAGGCCACTGCGGCGAAGGCCTCCTTGAGGGCATCTTCTTCGTTCTGGGGGACCATGCGGTAGTGGGCAGCCAGTGAGAAGCGCTTGCGCTCTATCTGCACTCCCGTGATGCAGGTCAGTGCTGCAATCAGGTCTTGCTCCGCCGCGCCTAGTGCCGGGAGGTGATCCTCACCGATCTGATGAGACACGCGACGCCCATCTTTCATATGGCCCATGACGTCAAATCCGTGGCTGCCTACGTACAGGAGGTCGGGGATCCCCACCAGTCTCTCCACATCCAGGCGGTCCCGTCCGCTGACGATGACCACCGTATGCTGGGTGGCCAAACGTTCCAGGAGCTGCCGGGTGGATGAAGAGAGAACCGCTTTCTCCGGCCGGTCTTGGATGGGGGTCAGCGTCCCGTCGTAGTCCAGGAAAAGGGCTGGCGTTCTTCCATCGCTCGGTGAGACCAGATCCTTATCGTGATCCAAAGCGGAAGGAAGAGGAGCGACGGCCAGAGAGTGCGCAAACTCCAGGATCGTGTCCGCTCCCGCCCTCTGGAGCGAAGCAGCGCGGGCGGGTGGGCCTATCGCCACCACCCTGCCCACCCCGGCCCTCCGGCCGGCGTGCGCCTCCAGCTCCGTCCGTGCCAGGAGAATCGTCCGCCGGAGAGGCGCCCGCGCCCGCGCCGCCGCGTTCCGGATCTCAGTTGGCGTGGAGTCTGCCACACTAACGGTGATGATCCCTTCCGAGTGCACCCGGTGAACCAGGTTTGAGAGTTCATCCGGGTCACTGCCATTTTCCACGGAATCAGGGTCCGGAGGCGGTGGGGAGCCCAGGATCAGGGCATCGTATTCCCTCACGCTGATGGTGAGTGAGGCCTCTGGGTATCCGGGGCCGCTCACGCGCCTGCCTGTTCGGGACGATTCAGGGAGAGTCTTCTCAGAACCATGTAGATCTCAAGCATCGCCCGGGTGTCCATGGCGCAGTAGTCCAGAAGCTCGCTTCTAATCTGCTGCTTCTCTTCCGGATCTTCTACGGAGAGCAGGCGCTCAAACGTGAGGTTGGCCGCGTCGCCGTTTGCTATCTGCAGGTGGTCATAGCTCAACTCAGGGACAAGTACAGGGAGAACGTTCTTGAGGGAGAGGCCGTGCCTGAATGCCGGATGTGTGACGTGAGCGGAAATTACCTTCTTGAGATCCACTAACCGGCCCACAGCGCGCTCCAACTCAGGGGCTAGATCTGGAAACAGGGCGGCCAGATCTCTCAGGCGGGTGCGTTCAAAAACGTCGTGATAGACGATAACTGATCCGCCCTCCGCCAGTCTCTCTATCAAGGACTCGGCGACTCCGCGGCGGGGGTCGCCATTCCCGTCCGCCAGGTAATGGGCGTGATCCACTGTGCCGTCTGCGTCCAGCCGGTGGTCTGACCACTGGAAGAGAATGAACTCGTACGGCCGGGATCCCGGGAAGACCGGCAGCGCCGGATTCCAGGCCTCAAAATCGAAGAAGTGAAGGGGATACTCCCAGGTTTCCAGTGATCCCCTCAGCTCCGTGGATATCTCAGCCTCTTCCACAGGCGACGCCTGCCCCCCTTCTTGAGTGCTCCGAGCTTCGCCAGTGTTGGCGCGGGGCCCTCCAACGACATCTTCGTCAGCATCTTCGCTACAGAACAAGGGGTAGTACTCGCAGTTTCGGCAGAGGCTCTTTCGTTCGAAAGGGGGAGGTTCCGCTGCCGCCAACCACATGTGGATGTTCTCCAGGTTGTCGGGCAGCTCCTGTGTGATGTGTGTCCGGGCCCGGTCCGTCACATCTTCCAGGGTGAAGAGCCTGCCCAGATCGTAGGTGACACCTCCCGAGTGTATGTAGTCCCGATCCAAATGCATGATGTTTGCCCGCAAGATGGGGTAGCCCTGCCCCTCCACCACATACATCTGGACTGCGATGTCAGGTATGTGCCCCCCCTTCACCGAGGCGCTGGACTTGACTTCCGTAATCTCGTAGGCTCCGCTCGGTAACCGGCAGAGGATATCTGTACGCACCAGCAAACCTCTCTCTGAGAGGGTTGCTTCAAATACCGTATCTGCTCCCGAATCAAGGGCGATCCGGGTCTTCTTGATGGCTCGCCCCATCTCTCTTGGACCCTCATCTATGAGCAATCCGTCCGGCCAATACTCGCGGGCCAATTCTCCCACTCGGTGCCCGGTGGCAAAGCGGGCTTCCTGGGCAGGGGTGAAAGGAGTCTTGTAGTTGGAGAATCGCCGGGGATAGCAGCGCAGATATCCCAGGCGTGGGCAAAGAAGGAAGGATGTGTATCTTGACTTAGAGAGATTAGGTATTCGGTTTGCAGTCATTCTCCTGCTTCCTCCTCTTCCCTCCTGGGTCCTCCCAGGTCAGAAAATACCATAGCTGATATGCGTTCAGTTGTGAGGATTTGAACTATTGAGCCGCTTGGGTCAAAATCAAAGGGTGTAGCACGAAGCTGTGAATTGCAAGCGGGGAGAAAGGAACGGATACGTGAGTTACAAGACTCTCAAGTTTGAATCCGGTGGTGGTGGTGTGGCAACCATCACTCTGAACCGCCCTGACGCGCATAACGTCCTGAATGCGGACATGGTCAGGGATCTCATGGAGGTCTCTCTCATCTGCGCAGATGATGCAGATGTGCGTGCCGTCCTGCTGACTGCGGAAGGCAAGGCCTTCTGTGCGGGTGGCGATCTAGTCTCTTTCGCGCAAGCTGGGGAAGCCGTCTCTCGTCACATCACGGAGATGACCACCTACCTGCACGCCGCGTGCTCCAGATTCGCCCGAATGGATGCGCCCATGGTGGTGGCTGTCAACGGGGTGGCTGCTGGGGCGGGACTGAGCTTAGCCGCCATGGGGGACTTTGCTATCGCAGCCTCTTCAGCCAAGTTCACCTCCGCCTACACTGGGGCGGGGCTCACCCCCGACGGTAGCTGCACTTGGTTCCTTCCCCGCCTGATGGGCCTGCGGAGAGCGCAGGAGTTGATCTTCACCAACAGGGTGCTGAGCGCGAAAGAAGCCCAAGAGTGGAACCTGATCAACCGGGTGGTAGACGACAGTGATCTAAGGGATGAGGCCGTCGCCGTAGCGACGAAGTTGGCGGACGGACCCACGGGAGCTTTCGGGAAAGTCAAACAGCTTCTGCAGTATTCCGCGATAGACTCTTTGGAAGGACAGATGGAGAGGGAAGCGCGCACTATAGCCGCTGCTGCCTCCTTGCCGGAGGGGCAAGAGGGCATCCACGCCTTCCTGGAAAAGCGCAGACCGAATTTTCGCGATCTACAGGAGGGCTAGATGCCCATCACCAAGACGGAGGTACGGGATGCGGCTCTGGACGCAGGTGCGGACTATGTAGGGTTTGCCGCTGCCGGGGACTATGAGAGTCCTCAGTCTCCTGACCTGTCTTCCATTTTTCCCGGCGTACGGTCTCTCGTAGTCATGGCGTTCCGAGAGCTATCCAGCTGTGCCAGTCCTAACATGCGGGTGGCGATGTCCGGTCGGCTGGACCTCATGAATTTCACTCGCTCTTGCACTTATCAGGTTGCGCGCACCCTGGAGAAAGAGGGGGCTACTGTCATGGCGGTGCCCGTCTCCTATCCTCTGGAGATGGGTATGGAGACCAAGGGCGTCATCGGAGATGTCTCCTTGCGCCATGCTGCGGTGGCCGCTGGGTTGGGGGATTTTGGGCGCAACAACCTGGTTCTTCACCCGGGACTGGGGAGCCGAGTGGTGTTCACCGCTATTCTCACCGACCTCAAACTGAGCTCGGACGAGCCTGCGGAGAGTATATGTGATGAATGCGGAGACTGCGTGGACAACTGTCCGGTAGGCGCTCTGGATCAAGAAGGTAGGACGGAAGTCATGGCCTGTCTCAAGAACTCCCAACCATACGGAGTCGCGGCTAATATCAAGTTTTGGGCTAAGTACGGTGCGGCGGATGCAGAAGAGAGGGTGGAGATGCTGAAAGATCCTCACTTCTGGCGTCTCTATCAGGCGGGATTCATCGGCTTCCAATACTTCTGTTTCAACTGCATGGCAACCTGCTCGGCGGGCAGAGACACCTAGCCTCGGAGGCTGGCGGGGATTGCCCGGTTGCGAATTGGGCATTGGCCAGGGAGCACAACGCGCCTCCAATGGTGCTTAGTTTGCTAGTATGGTCGCAGGGAGGAGATGTTGTGACACTGACATCGTGTGAGGCGCTTGCAGGACCAGAGATTGATTCAGAGAGATGCAAGGGTTGTGGGCTCTGTGTGGATTTCTGCCCATTCGGTCACCTCTATCTGGATGAACTGCTCAACGTTGCCGGATATCATCCTGTCGATGCTGAGGAGCCTGAAGAGACAGTGACTGGTTCTGCCGAGAAGCGGGAATTCATTGGCAATTTCGCCTACTGGTGCCCACGCTGTCGGTACTGCGAGATCATCTGTCCAGATGCAGCCATTCGCGTTGGCGAGGGGAGGCGGAGTCATGGCTGAACGGGTACCCTTGGACGAACGTATTCTCATGAAGGGCAATGAGGCGTTGGCTGAAGCAGCTATTAAGGCCGGATGTCGTGCTTTCTTCGGCTACCCCATCACCCCTGCGAGTGAGATTTCTGCGTACATGGCCCAGCACATGGGTGAGGCGGGCGGGGCATTTCTTCAACCGGAATCAGAGATATCATCTGTGAATATGGTTTTCGGCGCGGCGGGGGTCGGGGTACGGGCCATGACCGCCAGCTCCAGTCCGGGGATAAGCCTGATGTCGGAAGGCATCTCTTTTCTGGCCGGAGCGGAGTTGCCCTGTCTCTTGGTGAACATGATGCGGGTGGGTCCGGGACTGGGAGGAATCCAACCGAGTCAGGCGGACTACTTGCAGGCTACCCGGGGTCTTGGCCATGGGGATTTCCGAGTGATTGTCCTGGCTCCCGCGAACGTACAGGAGCTGGTGGACTTTGTCTTTGACGCCTTCGAACTGGCTGAATCCTATCGTAACCCCGCACTGATTCTGGCGGACGGGGTTCTGGGACAGATGATGGAGCCTGTCGTTTTTCGCCGCGAGGTAGACCCCGCCGATCTTCCTGAGCCCAGCTGGTCCACTACCGGCGCAACGGATAGACCCAAACGCATCATCAAGAGTCTCTACCTGGACCCTGATGAGCTTGAGCAGCACAACTTGAAACTTCAGGCCAAATACACGCGACTGAAACAAGAAGCTGTGCGCTGGAAGACATATGACGCCGAGGGGTCGAGACTGCTGATTGTGGCCTACGGTACCAGTGCGCGGGTTGCCTATCACGCCATGGAGCTGGCAGAGGAGAGGGATCTTCCGGTGGGGCTATTCCGTCCGCTGACGGTCTATCCATATCCGCACGAAGCGCTGCGGCAGGTTGTGGAGGAGGAGGATATTGAGAGGGTATTGGTGGTGGAGCTGAGCGCGGGGCAGATGATAGAGGATGTCCGTCTGGCTGTAGAGGGACGGTGCCCCATCGATTTCCTGGGCCGTTCAGGTGGTTCCATTCCCACTTCGCTGGAGGTCCTGGACAAGGTACGGGAACTCGCCGTGGCGATGGCGTGATGGAAGTTCAGGGAAGGGATAGAGATCAACTGGCAGATCGGCGCGTACGTGATTCCCAACAGTCGCCTGCCGTGGTTATTGACCATCCGGAAGGGCTGGAATCGGTTGTCACCCATTATTGCCCAGGGTGTGGGCATGGGATCACTCACCGGCTGATTGCCGACGTGCTTGACGACCTGGGAGTGAGAGAGACTGCCGTGGGAATAGCTGGAGTTGGATGTGCCATCTTAATCTATAATTATCTGAATTGCGATTTTCAGGAGCTGCCGCATGGTCGTGCCCCAGCTGCTGCCACAGGCGTAAAACGTGTTCGGCCCGATCTCACGGTATTCACTTATCAGGGAGACGGAGACTTGGCTGCGATCGGAACCGCGGAGATAGTCCACGCGGCGGCACGTTCAGAGAACATCACCGTCATATACCTCAATAACTGCGTATACGGGATGACTGGTGGCCAGATGGCGCCCACAACGTTGGTTGGGCAGCGCTCTCAGACGTCGCCTGAAGGCAGGGATCCCACCACCCAGGGTTACCCTATCCGCGTATCGGAGATGCTGGCCACGCTGGATGGTGCAGTGTATCTGGAACGGGTATCCGTCAGCCATCCGGAGAACGTGAAGGTCGCCCACCGGGCCATCAAGAAGGCCTTCCGTAACCAGCTGGAGGGGAAGGGATTCAGTCTTGTCGAGGTGCTTTCGCCCTGCCCCACCAACTGGGGAATGAAACCAGCGGACGCGATGCGATGGATAGATGAGACCGTATCCCAGTACTATCCCTTGGGGGTCATCAAGGATGAGCAACCCGTTCGGTTAGCTCATCTGGTGGAGCATCCACCCACTGACTTCCAGGGCGACCACGTCCACGGATTCTGGTACGAGACGCTTACTCATCCCACAGAAGACGAGCAGGGTCGCTCTACGAACAGACTCCATCCGTTTGGGCGGCGTGGAGGGCGCTGGGTTTCGGTGGAGAGGAGTCGGAGAGACAGGGATGAGGAAGAGGATGGTAAGGACTGATGCTTGGTAAGCGGATGGAAGCGGTCATGGCCGGTTTTGGTGGCCAGGGAGTCATGGTCATGGGTCAGATACTGGCCTATTCGGCCATGCGCGCAGGTTTGGAGGTCACATGGATGCCCTCCTATGGTCCGGAGCAACGAGGCGGTACGGCCAATTGTACTGTGGTGGTATCCACGGGAGATATTGCCTCCCCAATAGTGGCTCGCCCTCACGTTGCGGTTGTGATGAACACACCTTCCTACGAGAAATTCGAGCCAAGAGTGCTTCCGCATGGCGTGCTCCTCGTCAACTCCAGTCTGGTTCCAGAACGTTCCTACCGCACGGACATAGATGCCTTCTACATACCGGTGCTGGAAGAGGCCGCTGACCTGGGGAACGAGAAGATGGCCAATGTGATCATGGTCGGTGCCCTGGCGGCTGCGACGGGCGTGCTATCTCTGGAAAACTTTTCTGGACAACTGCCCTATTTCTTCAAGGGGAGGAAGGCCAAGCTTCTGGACATGAACGTGAGGGCCCTGCGGGTGGGCTATGATCTGATCCCGGAGAAGGATCGCCACCCCTTGTACTTCAAAGAGGTTGCGTCTTCCGGGTGATGTGACTGGGCCTGGACCAGGCCCGCAGGCCTACGCCGCTCCCAGCTCTGCCGTCATCTTGCGCCCCAGCCAGTAGATCACCGGCACCAGCGCCGCGCAGATAGCCACTGCCACGGCCAAGTCCTTCCAGACCGCGGAGAAATCCGCCCCCTGGAGAGCAACCTGGTAGATGGGGTCCAGGAACCAATAGGTGGGGAAGATCTTGGCAACCCACTGTGGCCAGTCCGGGAAGATGTAGAAGATCACCGGGGCGACAATCACGATGTTCAGAGTCTTCACCAAAGTGAAGAGGGATTGGCTGTCCTTGGCAGCTGTTCCATAAATGAGGCCTATCTCCACAGACATGAGTGCTCCCACGAATAGGGAGGCCAGCAGGGCTTCGGGCCTGGAACCCAACGCTCCGTTGAGGGCCAGTGTGACCACCGCCATGAGAATGGATAGAATCAGCCCCATCGCCGACTTGGCCACGAGGATATCTGTGACAGAGGTCGGGGTGACGAGCATGGCCTCCAACGTGCCTTGCTCCTTTTCCTCCACCAGAGAAAAGGCGGTTAGGAAGACTCCGGCCATTATCAAGGCCAGCAGAACGATCATGGGGATGAGCCGGGAAGAGAGTGGCAGGGTCGTGGTGTTGCCCACTGTGGTCAACTGGACCTCCACCGGCGGAACCGTTCCCTCCACCTGCCTGATCAGGTCTATGGTGGTCACAGCGAGAATAAGCCGGTCTGAGGCCAGACTCTGGCCGCCCACGAAGAACTCCAACTCCGGCCTCTGTCCTGACCGGACCATCTTGTCGAAACCATCCTGCAGTATCAACCCTGCATCCAGGGAGTTGTCTCGTACCCTGCGCCTTAGCTCGGCTTCATCCTCCAGGGTGGTCAACCTGATGCCTTCCATGTTTTCCATGGAGGCTGTGATTCTTGAGTGGCCGCGGTCAATAATGCCCAGCCGGGGCTCGGAACCGAACAAGCCGCCGAATACTAGCTGAATGAGCAACGTGGCCAGGATCGGGAAGACCAGTGCGTATAGAAAAATGGGAGACCTTGGGCCCAGCTCAAGGTCCTTGCGGAGGACCCTTGCCGCTCCGACAACACTCATATTGTCTCCACCTTCCTCTTCAGCGCAATCAGAGCCACTCCCACCAGCAGAGCATCCCAGGCTAAGGCTAACCCCAACTCAGGAGCAAGCGCACTCCAGGAGAGGTCATAGGAGGTCGCACCGATCATTGCTTCCACGATGCCGTATGAAGGGAGAACCTTGACCCAGAAGGAAGCTGCTCCAGGGAACAGTATGGAAAAAGCGGGTATCGATAGAGGTAGCACAAAGAGAATGCCGTAGAAAAGAGTGCCCATAAAGTCTCTGCCGGCCGCACCGCTGATCATTCCCACCGCTGAGGCCATGATCGCTCCCAACACTACCGCTGCGAGGAGAGCGCCCACATTGCCGGTGAAGGCGCGCACCGCGATTAGGAACACCAGTGTCTGCCCCAGGGCCAGGGTGGTTCCAGTCAATGCCTTGGCTGCCAAGACGTCGGCGGTGCGCGCCGGGGTGACCAGGAGGGCGGTCACAGTCCGATGCTGGATCTCAGATGCTATCAGCGAGGCCAGTGCGAAGGACTCCACGATCAACACAAAGAATGCAAACAGGGGACGCATCTTCTCTCTGGCCGAGACCTGCTCCCCGGCCCGGTCTTTTCCGAGTACCACGGTCTCTTGGAGGGGTTCCTTGACGGGAAGATCATTCCCTGCAATGGAGTAGGCCATCTCGCGGACGAATGCGGATACAGCCATGCGTACGTCGCTGGGTATGGGTGCGTCGGCGAGCACTTCCACTGATGTTCTTTTGCCTAGGGCCATGGCACTGGCAAAATCATCAGGGAAAAGTATGCCTATCGCTACCTTGTCAGCTCCGGGTATGTTCTTGACCCTATCTTCGTCCAGGGTGCCGCTAACAGCTGCCCGGAGATCTTCAGGAGAGGAGAATCTGACCATTTTCATTCCCTCGCCCTGCTGTCCCTGGACCTGCTCTAGCGCCTGCCCCAATCCGCCTCCATGAACACCGACGGTCAGGGTCTCGTCCACGGTACTGGGGAGTAGCCAGAAAACAACAATGAACATCACCAGAGTGAGGGCTGAGAGAATCACCCATAGTCTGTCTCTCTTGTACTCCGCCAAATCCTTGCGCATTATGGCGCGGATTACCTGAGGTCGGGAAGGAAGAGGACGGCCGACAGTGCGGGAAGGGGCGCCTTCCTCCTGTTCGTTGGCTCCAATCCTCGGCTTGACAGGACTCTCCGTCACTCCAACCCTCTCCCCGTCAGTTGAATGAAGATGTTTTCCAGCGTGGCTTCCTCTGTGTGGATGGTCATTAGACCTTCGTTACCTACAGCCGACTTCAATCGCTGCCCGGCGTCGGCGTCGTCCAGGGGCACTACCTCTTCCTTGATTTCCCCGCCCTCTCTTATACGGACGCGTACCGACCTGGTGCCGAAGCGCAACTTCAAGTTCTCGGGAGCATCCAAGGCCACGATTTCGCCTTCGTTAATGAAAGCTACCCGTTGGGAGAGCTCATCTGCTTCCCACATGTCGTGCGTGGTGAGAAGAATGGCCGCGCCGCGCTCCGCTTCCTCCCTTATGATATTGCGGATGGTCCGGGCCGAGATCGGATCCAGACCGGCCGTGGGTTCATCCAAGAACAGTACGTCCGGGTTGTTCACCAGGCTCCTGGCGATCATCAGCCGTTGACGCATGCCCTTGCTGAATCGCTTGGTGCGGTCTGATCCGCGTTCTGCCAGGCCTACACGGCGGAGCAGGGGCTTCGGGTCGAAATCCTTGATTCCATGCAGCCGGGCGAAGAAACGGAGATTCTCTTCCCCCGTCATATTCACATAGAGATTCTTCTCCTCGAAACATACGCCGATGCGCGCCTGAATTTCAGGACTGTCTTTGGTGACCGGAGTGCCCAGGATGTACGCGTGGCCGGCCAGGGGTGTCAACTGGCTGGTGAGCATCCTGATGGTGGTTGACTTCCCGGCTCCGTTTGGCCCCAGGAAACCGAGGATCTCTCCCTGAGCTACATCGAAGCTGATGCCGTTCACTGCCTTGATGTCACCATAGAAGTAACTCAGCTCGAAGACCGATATGGCCCTCCGTGTGTCGGTCTGTGCCACCCCTGGTCGGTCATGTGCCCTCGGTCCTGCTGCGATCCCCGTCATCCCGGCTTCTCCTCTATGTATGGCTGCAGACCTGCCTGGACTAGATTCATAACCCAACCTACCCTGAATCAGAAGAGAGAACCACACTCCAGGCCATCCGGCCGGTCGTGCTTGTCTTGGCTCCGGCCGGTCGGGGGAGGGAAGCGGGTTTGACCTGCTCCGTAAGTGGACCTATCCTGGACGAAGAGGAGGTTTGCCATGCAACGGACGATCAACGGGACGACTGTAGAATTGGTCAAGGGTGACATAGCGGGTCAGTCGGACATGGACTCCGTAGTGAATGCCGCCAATGCTTGGTTGCGCACGGGAGGGGGAGTGGCCGGCGCCATACACCGGGCGGCCGGCCCCGGCTTGGAGGAAGAGTGCCGGCCCCTTGCTCCCATTCAACCGGGAGAAGCCGTCATAACCGGAGGGCACAACCTGCCGAACAGTCACGTTATTCACTGCCTGGGACCGGTCTACGGTCAGGATAGGCCGGAGGAACAGCTGCTGGCGGACTGTTACCGCAACGCGTTGCACCTTGCTGAGGAGAATCGGCTGGCGTCGGTCGCCTTTCCCGCGCTTTCCACCGGAGCTTTTGGCTACCCCATGGAGGACGCTGCGGAAGTGGCTCTGCATACGGTTTTGGAGGTGGCCCGTGGTCTGACCGTACACGAAGATGTTCTGGCTGTGGTGGGCTCGTAGGCAACCGGGCCGCCCTGCGTTATCGGGGTTAGCGCCTCAGAGCGGGTACCAGGCGCAGCGGGTGCAGGGGCAGGTCTAGGGCCAGAACCAGCTCGGATTCATTCACTTCCTGTCTCCACCACTCTTGATTGACAGTCGCTTCAGGTACTGATACACATTGTATGGGAGGACCGCGTGCGGGGGCATTCGAGGAAGGGAACTGTGAGATGCGCGATGTGTTGATGGTAGATGGTTGTCGCACTCCCTTCGCCCGGTCAGGCACAGATCTCGCCCATCTGACGTCATATGACTTGGGGAGGGCGGCCGTCGCCGGCCTGATGAATCGGTCTGGTTTGTCCCCAGATGTCGTTGACTTGTTGGTGATGGGTACGGTGATCCAGGATCCTGCCACCTCCAATCTGGGGCGGGAAGTGGCGCTGGGCGCCGGTCTTCCCTCCTCCTGTCCGGCGTACACCGTCACTATGGCTTGCGTGTCTTCTCTGCAGTCGGCACTTAATGCGGTGCGTGCCATACGTTGTGGCGACGCGGATGTAGTGATAGCGGCGGGGGCTGAGACGCTCTCGGATGTTCCCATACGACTCAGTAAGAGGATGCGGAAGAAGATCATGAAGGCGCGGAAGGTCCGGGGTCTCCGAGGATATCTGGACCTGCTGCCGGACCTGAGGCCTTCTGACCTGATACCAGAGCAACCCGCCATCGCCGAGTTCTTCACGGGTGAGACCATGGGAGAGAATGCGGAGAGATTGGCCAAGCGGTGGGATGTCTCTCGAGAGGAGCAAGACAGGTATGCCCTGCGGTCACACCAGCTGGCGGAGCAGGCTACGGAAGCCGGGCATCTGGAGAAGCAGATAGTGACAATCTACGCCCAGGGTGGATCCGGCCGGGTGCACCGCGATACCGGAGTCCGGGGAGATACATCCGCGGAGAAACTGGCTGGACTGAAGCCCGCCTTCGACCGGCGGAGCGGGACGGTGACTGCCGGCAGCAGCTCCTATCTCACCGACGGAGCGGCGGCGGTCTTGCTGGTGGGAGAGGATGTGGCGGATGAGTTCGGGCTACGACCGACGGCGCGCATTGGGGAGTCGGTGGTGACCGCTGGAGATCCCAGAGACGAACTTCTGTTGGGCCCGGTGTTCTCCGTTCCCCGGGTGCTGGATTCCGCCGGCCTTGACCTGGATGAAGTGGGGGTGCTGGAATTCCATGAAGCCTTTGCCGCTCAGGTTCTGACCGTGATTAGACTTCTGGAGGATGATGAGTACCTGCGTTCCCGCCTGGATCGAGAGGGCGGAGTAGGACATGTGGATCCGGAGCGACTCAACCTCTGGGGAGGGTCACTGTCCATTGGTCACCCCTTCGGGGCGACGGGAGCGCGGTTGCTGATGAACTGCGCCGCGCGTATGGAGCATGAGAACGCTAGCATCGGCCTGGTGGCTTCCTGTGCCGCCGGCGCTCTGGGAACGGCCGTGCTCATGGAGGCAGTATGACTGATGTGTTGGAGATCCGCCGGCGGCAAGACGGTGTGGCTGTGTTGGTCTTTGATGACCCGCAGAGACCCTTGAACCTGCTCTACCCGGATCTGATTGATGATTTTGACCGCACTTTTGCTGAACTTCTGGATGAACCGGAGGTTCGGGCCTGCGTACTGGTCAGTGGCAAGGAAAGTAGTTTTATCGTGGGGGCCGACGTCCATGTCTTGGACGGCATGGAGACGGCGGAGGAGGCCTCCGCTTTCTCCCGCAGAGGGAATGCTTTGCTCCGTCGGTTAGAGCAGTCGCCCAAGCCCGTGGTAGCGGCGGTGCACGGGACCTGCGTCGGAGGGGGACTGGAAGTAGCGTTGGCCTGTCACGCCATTGTTGCGACTGAGCATCCGGATACCGTTCTGGCTCTTCCTGAGGTCCAGCTAGGCCTGCTTCCGGGCGGCGGCGGTACGCAGAGGCTTCCCCGCAGGATAGGTCTTGCCGCCGCCCTTCCCCTGATGTTGACGGGCAAGAGCATTCGTGTTCGTGAGGCTCTGCGTCTGGGATTGGTGGATAGGGCGGCCACTCCGGGGGAGTTGACGGAGCTTGCGGCGCGTACGGCCCTAACCCTGGAGAAGACGGGCGCACCGCCTTTTCCGCGCCGGACCCGGGCTCACCGGACCGCCGCCTGGTTGGGGAACCGGAGGCCGGGCAGGGACGTGGTAATGAAGCGCGCTCGGAAAGAGGTGGAGCGCAAGACTCGTGGCCTCTACCCGGCGCCTGAGGCCATCTTGGATTGCGCAGAGACGGGCCTGGCCCGCGGGCTGGACGCCGGTCTCGAGTGTGAAGCACGTCGTTTTGGTGAATTGGTGGTGGATCGCCGTACTAAGCAACTGATAGGCCTGTTCCACGCAGGGAGGGCTCTGAGTCGGGTACCGGAAGGGACCCGTCCGGGTGAAGTGAACCGAGTCGCCGTCCTGGGTGCCGGGTTCATGGGCGCCGGCATTGCTTCTGTATCCCTTCCTCGTGCGGAGGTAGTGATAAGAGACGTCTCTGAGGATGCGCTGGAGGGTGCGGCGAGCTCCATAGAGGAAGGCCTGGACAAGCAGCTCAAGAGCGGTGCGGTCACCCGTCTGGAGAGGGACAGGCGTCGTTCCCGGTTGACCCTGACCAAGGAAGTACGTCGGATCTCTCATGCGGATCTGGTCATAGAAGCGGTCTTTGAGGATCTGGATCTCAAGCAGCGTGTTTTGGCGGAGGTTGAGGACATGGTGGGTGAGGAGGTCGTGATCGCTTCCAACACCTCCGCCTTACCTATCTCGCGCATTGCGGAATCGGCCCGGCACCCGGAGAGGATCCTGGGCATGCACTACTTCTCGCCTGTGCACAAGATGCCGCTTCTGGAGCTGGTGGTGACTCCATATACCTCTGATCGCGCTCGGGATACTGCCCTTGCCTTTGGGGTCGCCCAGGGAAAAACTGTGATTGTGGTCAAGGACGGTCCGGGTTTCTATACCACGCGGATCCTGGCCCCCTTGTTGAACGAGGCCATGCTGCTGTTGGAGGAGGGGATCTCAATCCGGGACATAGATGGAGCCATGATGGGCTATGGGTTTCCGGTGGGTCCTTTGGCCCTTGTGGATGAGGTGGGTCTGGATGTGGGAGCCCACGTTGCGAAGGAGACAGCTTCTCGGCTGGACCGGAGCAGCGGGGAGATCAGCGGATTACTGTTGCGACTGGTGGATTCGGGGTGCAGGGGCCGGAAGAACGGCCGGGGATTCTATCTCTATCCGGAGAAGAGCCGCCTAAGGCATCGCAACAAGGAGCCGAACCCGGAAGTTTACGAAATGCTGGGCACCGGGAGCCTCAGTGCGGTGGAGACGCGAGGGGCAAAGGAAAGGGGGCCCGTACTCTCCTCGGAGGAGATACAGGATAGGATGGTTCTGCAGATGGCAAACGAGGCTATTTGGTGTCTGCAAGAGGAAGTCATCGCAGGTCCACGCGATGGAGATGTGGGGGCCGTCCTGGGTCTGGGGTTCCCGCCGTTCCGAGGCGGACCCTTTCGTTGGGCCGATGCAGAAGGCACTGCTCGGGTGGCCGGGCGTCTGGAACGGTTGGCGGATCGAGCGGGAGAGCGATTCAAGCCTGCTCCCATGCTGCAGGAGATGGCATCCGGTGGAAGGGCGTTCCACCCCATTTGACATGATGAGCAGCTAACCCCGCGAGGGGTGGAGGTGAACATGGCGTCTAAGGGACCGAAGTCGATCTACTTCACGGAAGAGCATCAACTTTTCAGGGAGACGGTGAGAAGTTTCATGGAGGAGCAGGTTGCTCCGCATGCTGATGATTGGGAGAGAGAGGGAAGGATCCCGCGTGACATCTATCGGCGTATGGGGGAACTGGGATTCCTTGGTGTGACCATGCCTGAGAAGTATGGCGGGAGCGGAGGAGACCTTTTCTTTGCCCTGGCGCTGCTGGAGGAGCTCCCCCGCTCCCGCACCGGTGGTCTCTGTGCCTCCGTGTCGGTCCAGCAGTTCATGGCCACTCAACACATCTACGAGTGGGGAAGTGAAGAGCAGCGTAGGAAGTACCTGGTGCCCTCAATTCAGGGAGAAGCGGTAGGGGCTCTAGCGGTGACTGAGCCGGATGCGGGGTCTGATGTAGCTTCCATCCGTACCACCGCAGTCCGCGAGGGGGATGGATTCGTGATTCGGGGCGCCAAGACCTTCATCACCAATGGAGCGGACGGAAGCTTCCTTACTGTGGCGGCCAAGACGATGCCTGAGGCCGGAGTCGGGGGCGTGTCACTCTTCACCGTCGACGCAGACACGTCCGGAGTACAGGTAGCCAAAAGGCTGGAAAAAATCGGATGGCATTCTTCCGACACGGCGGAGTTGTTCTTTGACGACGTGAGGGTGCCGTCTTCTAGTCTGATCGGGCAAGAGAACCAAGGTTTCTACTATCTTATGGAGGCCTTCCAACTGGAGCGTTTGGTTGGAGCCGCCATATCGGTGGGTTCCGCTGTGCTCTGCCTGGAGGTCACGGCTGAGTACATGCAGGAGAGGAAGGCCTTCGGTCGTCCTCTATCTCGAATGCAGGCCCTTGCCCATCGTATGGCCGATCTGTGGACAAGCGTGGAAGCGTCGCGGCAACTCACCTATCAGGCGGCATGGCTAATGCGAGAGGGTCACCCCGCTCAGCGCGAGTGTTCCATGGCGAAGCTCATGGCCTCAGAGGTGGCCAAGGAGACGGCAGACGCCTGCCTACAGTTCTTCGGAGGCTACGGCATCATGGAAGAGTACCCAATGGCCCGCTTCCTGCGCGACTCTAGACCAGGCACCATTGTAGCGGGCACCTCGGAGATCATGAGAGAGATCCTGTCTCGGATGATCTTTGAGGGACATACACCGAGTCCGGCCAGAGAGCGTAGTGATCGGGGCAAGGAGGTAACACCTGGGGAGTCCGAACCTTCTTCTTCAGCTCCTTCGGGCAATAGTGTCTCTTCCGGTGTTCCCGCCTCGTGGGAGGCTGAGGATCTTGTGAGGAGTCTACCGGGGCGGCTCCGCAGAGATCAGGTGGAGGGTTGGGATGCCATATTCCACTATACGCTTCGGGGCGCGGAGCCGCCTACCTGGACTGTCACCGTAAGAGACGCGACCTGCGCGGTGCAGGAAGGCCATCAAGGTGCGCCGAACTGCACCGTGACCATGGAAGCAGACACCTACATTAGCATCGAACGGGGGGACATGAACCCTCAGGTTGCCTACATGACGGGCAAGGTCAAAGTATCCGACGTCATAGAGATGTCCCGGTTCGCCAAGGCTTTCAATCCGGCACCGCGATGAACGGGACGGCGGGTTAAGGGACGTCGCAGGGAGGGGATCTCCCCTCCTCTGCAGTCCTAACTTGGTCCTAGAGTCCCTGAACGTATTGCGCCAGTGCATCTACTTCTTCGGCGGATAACCGCTCTTCGTAGGAGGGCATGGCGCCTTTACCTTGTGTTATGGTGGTACGAATGGCAGCCGCATTCAGACTGGTGTTCACCAGATCAGGAGCGTTGCCCCTCCCGGTGGCATCTCCGCCGTGGCAACCCGCGCAGGTATCGGCGAATAGGGCTGCTCCGTCCGCTCCGCCTACTTCGGTCGCGGTGGTCGCGGGTTCGATGATGCTTGTGTCTCCGTTCTCGCTTCCTCCGCACCCGAACGTCGCCAGCGCCACGATAAAGATGATGATGGGGAATATGATCTTGGTTGTTGCTCGCATTTGCACGGATCCTCCTTCGAGTTATCCTCCTTCGAGTTATCTAGAGTCACAGCATGTTTGTGCTGCCATCTCCAGCATTCACATACCCGAAGGCCATGCGCTTGAATCTACCTATCTCCGATGTCGCTCAGAACGACTCTCAGAGCGAACCGGTGCGGGGATCTCCCGCGAGAAGGCTGATTCGTTACGCTCAGGATAAAGGAAATTCAGAAAGCGAAAGGGGTTGTCTGCGAAGACGAAGTGTCGGCGAGACAAAAAGTTCCAGCAAAAGACCCCAAAAGTAGCGGCAACCTTAGCGGTTACTGGAGAGAAGGAGAGATTCTCAACCAGCACCAGCATCAACCCCGCATTTAAGGCCAAGCCTACCGTGCTCACCGAGCAGACTAGCAGTATTTCTGCGAATCGGGAGAACGCACCGCGCTGAAATACGAAATACGAGGAGAGCAGGTAGCCTACCAAGGCCCCCGCCATCAGCGAGATCATCGTGGCTTGCAGGTAGTGCATGCCGAAAGCGCCATAGCAGACCCCGAACAGACCCCAGTCTAGCAAGGATGCTGCGCCGCCCACTCCCGCGTAGCGAAAGAACTGCGTGCCGAGTTCAGAATACCTTGTGGCGTTGTCGTCGCTGTTCATTGTCAGTAGACTGTATGGTATGTTCCAAATCATGGCATGTCAACCGGTTGCAGCTTTCTGTACGTTTCGGATAAATTACCCCTCTTGTTCTTCAGACAAGTAGACTGATTCTTTTCCATGACGTCCTTTGTATAGTGGCTCTAAGTTCCATACAAACCTAGGCAGATTTCGCCAAGGGGGTACAAGAATGCAGAAGCTGTTAAGAATATCCGTACTGCTGGTCGTCGCGTTGCTAGTTCTTGCAGCACCCGCTCTCACCGGATGCTCCAGCGAGGATACCACGACTACGACTGAAGCCACTGAGGACACGACGGCTACCACAGTGGCTGAGACTACTACCACAGAGGAGGCGGCACCGGAGAGGACGGAGCTGAGTTTCGCAATGTCCGGTTTGTACAAGCCGTTCAACTACAAAGATGGTGGTGAACTGGTCGGTTTCGACGTGGACATCGGCAAGGCCATCGCGGAGAAGATGGGCGTCACCGCCGCTCCAGCGACCAATCCTTGGGAAACTATCATCCAGGGACTGAAATCCAGGAAGTATGATGCCATCGTCGGCAGTATGGCTATCACAGACGAGAGGCTGGAGCAGGTGAACTTCTCCCGTCCTTACTACCGTTCGGGTGCACAGATCTTCGTGGCTGAAGACAATGCGGATATCGCCTCCAAGGCGAATCTAGAAGGCAAGAAGATAGGGGTGGTGAAGGCTTCCACATTCAAGGATATCGCCGTAACGTTGACCGATGAGGACAAGGTCACAGGGTATGACAGCGATGTCATTGCCCTCCAGGATCTGGTGACGGGTAGAGTGGATGCCGTCATTACGGACAAGATAGTGGGCTTCTCGGCCATCAATGAAAATGGCCTTGCAATAAAACCGGTGGCTGACCCTCTTTATGTGGATGAAATGGGTATTGCCATCCACTTGGAAGACACGGAGCTCGTGGACGCTGTGAACGCGGCGCTGGAAGAGATGATCGCCGACGGCACGTATGACCAGATCAGCACCAAGTGGTTCGGCCGCAGCATTTTGGGCGAGTAGGTCGCTTGGGCGCGGGAACAAGTTCAGCGGAGTGAGATGAGTACGCACGGGAGCTGCGCTAAGTAGGCGCAGCTCCCGCCGGTAAACGGTGCCTTACGGCTGAACAGGGGGTTCAAACTTGACGGACATGTGGCAAATCCTGGGTGAGTACTTTGTCCCCTTTCTCGAGGCTACCGGCGTTACCCTGAAGCTAACTGCTGTGTCCCTCATGATGGCCGTTGGCATTGGACTGATCGTGGCCTTCATGAAGATCTCCAAGAACCGGGGACTGCGGGCGATCGCCTATGTGTACATCACGGTGATCAGGGGCACTCCCCTCATTGTGCAGCTCATGTTTTTGTATTTCGGGATCACGGCGATAGTGGTCTTGAGTTCGTTCTGGGCGGGATCGTTGGCGTTGGCGGTGCATGCCGGAGCGTATGTGGCGGAGATTTTCCGAGGGTCCATCCAGTCGATAGACAGGGGTCAGATGGAGGCCTCGCGATCTCTGGGTGTTTCTCACTGGAAATCCATGCGTTTGGTAATACTCCCCCAGGCGTTCCGGCGGGCTATCCCTCCGCTGGGCAATCAGTTCATCATAGGGCTCAAGGACTCGTCGTTGGTAGCCTACCTGGGTGTGGCAGAGCTGTACGGTACTGCCCTGTCTGCGCAGGCGGAGAATTTCATGCCCTTTGAGACCTATGTAGTGGCGGGGATGTACTACCTGGTTCTGGTCCTCATTTTCTCCCTGCTTGTCAGCCGGCTGGAGAAGCGCATGGACCCGATGAAGGGAGGCGTCGCCAATGATTAAGGTGCGCAACCTGCACAAGTACTTTGGGCAGCTCCACGTGCTTCGGGGAGTAGACTTGTCAGTGGGGAGTAACGAGGTAGTGGTTCTGATCGGGCCGAGCGGATCGGGGAAGAGCACTTTGCTCCGGTGCCTCAACTTCTTGGAGGAGGCTCAGGAAGGCGAGATACAGCTCTCTGGGCAGGTGGTGGATCCGAAGAAAGACAGCCTGGACAAGGTCCGCGAACGGGTGGGTATGGTTTTCCAGCACTTCAACCTCTTTCCGCACATGACGGCGATGAAGAACATAACCATGGCTCCCATCAACGTGAAGCGGAAGAGTAAAGACGAAGCGCGGGAAGAGGCCCTGACTTTGCTGGAGCAGGTAGGTCTCGGAGACAAGGCGGATTCGTATCCGGACCAGCTGTCCGGGGGCCAGAAACAGAGGGTGGCCATCGCTCGGGCACTGGCCATGAACCCAGAGATCATGCTCTTTGACGAGGTAACATCTGCGCTAGATCCTGAGCTTGTGGGTGATGTTCTGGGGGTGATGAAGAATCTGGCTGAGAGCGGCATGACTATGATCGTGGTCAGCCACGAGATGGGCTTTGCTCGCGAAGTTGCCGATCGAGTGGTGATGATGGATGAAGGAAAGATAATTGAAGACGCCTCTCCGCAGGAGATGTTTGAGAATCCGGGTGAAGAGCGTACGCGTCGTTTCCTGAGTGAGGTTCTCTAGTCGGTCATATCCCCCCGTGGGGACGTTTCCCCCTTGTACACCCGGGTGCCCGATACGGGCGCCCGGGTGTACCTATATAGGACTATGCCTAGATGTAACTGCAGTCTGTCCTGCGGTTTCTTGAGATCCCGGCCCGTGAGTTGCCCAATGCGTTTCAATCTATACCGCAGTGTGTGTCTGTGGACGTACAAGAAGTCGGCAGTCGCCTGGGCGTTGCCGTCATGCGCCAAGTAGGCTTCCAAGGTATGCCGTAGGCGGGATACCTTCTCCTTCTCAGCAGTCAATTCGCCCAGACTGTCCCTGCAGGCGGCCTCCAGATCTACGCCTCTGTTCTCCATTTCCGTCACAAGTCTGTATATGCCGAGATCTTTGTAGGCTATGAGCGCACGGGTAGGATCCAGGACGCTGTGCAGCCGTAGAGCCTCCTCAGATTCGCGAGCACTGCGGGCGAACAGGTCAGGGCTTGAGGCTGGGTTGCCCATCCCCACGTGTATGTCGCACGACGGGGATTTCGCCTCCCATTGTTGGAGTATCTTACCCGCAGCAGCCTCCACTTCCGCAGATGATTCTGCGTCCAACAGAACCAGAATGTCTTGTCTGCGGCGTCGCATGAGGAAACGGTGCTGACAATTGGTGAGCACTTTTCTAACCAATTCAACAAGCCCGTCCAGGATTTCGCTCTCCGCGTCAGAGGGAGCGAGAACCAGCGCGCAGTGCGGACGCGAGAAGTCGCATCCAAAGCCAGTAGCCCTCTCCATGATTGGGCTTTCGCCGCCTCGTGGGATGCCGTCCAGAACCTCCATCAAGAAATCTCCTCTCAACCTGCGCGACTCTGCAGCTACCGCTTGTCTGCGCACAGCGAGAAGAGCGAACACAGTGGCTGCGTGTCCCAGGGCAACTTCGTCCAGGTCGCCAAGCTTCGTCGTTGGCTTGGAGAGGGCCAGGTAGCCATGGGTGTGACTGGAGGCATGCGCCGGGACGACTAAGTAAGTCTTCTGTCCGTCTACGCAGTCTAGGGTTCCGTCCACGGATTGCATTATCCGTACTTCGCGTCCAGTCATAGGGTCTTCTGTCTCCATCTCTTGGCGGACACGGGCTGTCAGCTCGGGAGTCAGCTCACCGGTGAGCAGGTTCCAGTTGCTGTTCCATATCAGCAATTCTCCGCCCGTCCATTCAGACAGGACAGCTGCTATCTCCTTCTCGTCGCCCCCAGTCAGAGCAACTCCCGTGAGCTCGCGGTGAACGCTTTGTGAAGCCTTGAGTAGTTCATACTGATTGCTGACGATCCGCTCCAGCAGGGAGCGGGTAATATCAGAGAAGCTCAGGCTGGAGGGTAGCTGAATGATGGGGAAGCCGCAGGCTTCTGCTTGCTCCAGCATCTCTGGCGGTATGTTCTTGATGTAGAAACCTGTCATGATGGCGAGGCCGGCCAGACCTCTGTCTGCCAACTCCGGGACGTAGGTGCTTCGGCGTTTAGCGTCTTGTTCCAAGTGATAGGCGGTAGTTACCAGCAGTTCCCCCTTCTGCAGGAGGTTCGTATCCTCCAGGAATTCAACTATCGTGACCCACTGAATACGGTTATCCGCTCCTGCTGATCCTGCTACGAGACTTCCTTGATCAAAGGGCTCTACTGTAAGCGCTTCTCGAATAGTGAGCGCGATGTCCGGACCTCCATTTCACGGTTGGTGCGGAATCCGCCTAGAAGCCTTAGTCATACAATATGGACAGTAGGAAGGCTTCCGACCGCTTTTCTTCACTATAATCCCAGGACTCAACTTGTACAAGAAGTACAAGAGGTGGTTGGCAAGATGTACCAGCCCGGCGAATAGTCCCTTGCAGCGGGCTCTGCTATAAATGAAGGCGTCGTATTGATTGCTTGTCCGGCTTCCGGGAAGGATGCGCAAATGCCTCTGATTCAGCCGCTTCTAGATTGCTCGTATCCGGAGGCTGCTCGGGCGGATGGGGTCTTTCTCTACGACATTGAGGGCAAACGCTACCTGGATGGGTGTTCCGGTGCGGTCGCGGCTTCTATCGGTCACGGGGTGCCGGAAATTGTGGAAGCTATGCAGGAGCAGGCGTCCAAACTGGCTTTTTCCTATCGGCTTCAATTCACCAACGGACCGGCTGAGCAGCTGGCTGCCGAACTAGGGGACGCGGCTCCAGGCGATCTTGACTGGGTGTTCTTCGTGAATAGCGGTTCAGAGGCCATGGAGACTGCGCTGAAGATTGCCCTTCAGTTCTGGGAGGAACAGGATCGTAAGGACAAGAGCGGCATCATTTCTCGAAGTCTCAGCTATCACGGCATCACGCTGGGGGCGCTCTCAATGTCCGGCCACGAGGCGAGACGGCGGCGCTTCAGCTCGCTCCTTCATGATTTCCCGATCGCACCGCCGCCTTACTGCTATCGCTGCCCTCTGGGCAAGACCTACCCGGACTGTGATCTGGCCTGCGCCACAGAACTGGAGACGTCGATCCGGCGAATGGGTCCAGAGCATCTGGCTGCTTTTGTTGCTGAACCTATCATCGGGGCTGCGGGCGGGGCGATAGTGCCCCCTGACGGCTACTTCCAGCGTGTGCGGGAAATCTGCGACCGGTACGATCTGCTCCTGATCATAGATGATGTGATGACCGGGGTAGGTCGCACCGGGAAGATGTATGGAATAGAGCATTGGAACGTGGTCCCGGATATCATCTCGGTGGGTAAAGGACTGAGCGCGGGTTACTCGCCACTGGCTGCCACTCTGGTGTCCGACAGAGTCATGCAAACTATCCGCGACCACTCCGGGGTAGTCATGAGCGGTCATACTTACTCTGGGAATCCGCTCTCTTGTGCCGTGGGTCTAGCCGTGTTGCAGTATCTGAGGGATCATGAATTGGTGGAGAGAGCCAATCGAGTGGGTGTGACGCTGGGGGAGAGGCTCAGGGCGATGGCCGAGCGCCACCCAATCATCGGAGATGTCCGTGGGGTTGGCTTTCTCTGGGGTCTGGAGCTTGTAGAGGACGCGGAGACACACACTCCCTACTCAGCGGAAATGGAGATCTCCAAGATCTTGAGGGATGTTGCTCAAGATCTTGGTCTCTTGGTTTACCCGGCCCTCACCGGCGCGGACGTGCGGCCCGGGGATGCGGTGATGATAGCTCCCCCGCTGACCATCAATGGACACGAGATGGATCTCATGTTTGAACTTCTTGAGGAATCGCTCAACGCGCTTGAAGAGGCGCTCGTAGCATCGGGCTCTGTCTCTACTGCCCTGCAATCAGAGGGGCATGAAATATATGGCAGGTAGAGGAGGGGCTATCAGGGGGAAGACCGTCACTCTGTCCCAGGCGCTTGAGGAGATCGATTCCGGGATGACTCTCATGTACGGGGGTTTCGGGGGAGTGGGGACTCCGCCGACCTTGGTAGATGGAATTCTGGAGAAGGGGGTGTCTGACCTCCATCTTGTCGGGAATGACGCGGGCTTTCCGGAAATAGGCGTAGGACCACTTATCGTTAATCGGCGTGTCCGTAGCCTGATTGCCTCTCATATTGGCTCCAACCCTGTCGCCGGAGATCAAATGAGCCGCGGCGAACTGGAGGTGGAATTCTCCCCTCAGGGCACACTGGCGGAGCGCATCCGGGCCGGAGGTATGGGTTTGGGGGGAATTCTAGTTGATGTGGGCATCGGTACGGCAGTAGAAGAGGGGAAGCGCAAGATAGAGGTTGGAGGAAGGCCGTATCTTCTGGAGACGGCGCTGACTGCGGATGTCTCCATCGTCTATGCCAGGCGGGCGGACACCTTGGGCAATCTCGTATACGACAAGAGCGCCCGCAACTACAATCCCATGGTCGCAACGGCGGGGACGGTCACCATTGCGGAGGCTGATGAGATAGTCCCGGCCGGTGGACTGGATCCTGAAGAAGTGGTGACCCCCGGGATCTACGTGGACATGGTGGTCCTCGGTGAGGGGGTGAACTGGAAATGGATGTGGGAGGAGTGAGGGAACGGCTGGCGCGGCGGGCGGCGAAAGAGGTAGAGGAGGGCATGGTCGTTAATCTCGGCATAGGCATACCCACGCTGATAGCGGATTTTCTTCCTCCCGGGGGATCGGTGCACCTTCAGGCCGAGAATGGCGTTTTCGGCTACTCCGGTTCCCCGGTCAGGGGGGAGGAGGACGGCAATCTCGTCAACGCCGGAGGCTTTCCGATTACGGTTCTTCCGGGTGCCTCCTATTTCGACAGTGCCGTGGCTTTTGGGATGATACGGCGTGGCCGCCTTGATATGACCTTCCTGGGAGCCCTTCAGGTCAGCGAGAGTGGTGACTTGGCAAACTGGCTGGTACCCGGTCGCCGCGTACCCGGATACGGTGGTGCAATCGAGCTGGCACAGAAGGCGCGCAGGGTGGTTGTGCTCACTACGCATACCAACCGGGAGGGTGACCCAAAGATTGTAAGGGAGTGCACATATCCGCTTACGGCACCGAAGGCGGTTGATCTCATCATCACGGATATGGCGGTGATAAGTGTGGGGTCGGAAGGGTTGACGCTGGAGGAGGTGGCTAGAGAGCACTCGCTTGAAGAAGTGCTGGCCCGGAGCGGAGCGCCCCTTCGCGTGGCTGAGCCGCTGGGCACTTTCTAGACAGGTTGTGTGATGTTCGGAGTGTGGGCGCTCCGCTCCCATGTAGTCGATTTCAAGGAGTATCGGATATGCGCGATGCAGTGATTCTTGCCGGTCGGCGGACGGCGGTTGGAGCCTTTGGCAGATCCCTTAGGGATATTTCGGCCCCGCAGTTGGGCCGTTTGGTCTTGGAAGACCTGGTAACTCACACGGGAATCAAGCCAGGAAGCGTGGACGAAGTGGTGTTCGGTCACGGCTATATTCATGGCGGTGGTTTGAATTCCGCCCGGATATCTTCGCAATGGGCCGGTTTTCCGTATGAAGTACCGGCGTATGTGGTCATGAAGGCCTGTGGCTCATCTCTCAAGGCGGTGACTTTGGCTGCTCAGGCAGTGTGGACCGGGCAGGCGGAGTTGGTTGTGGCTGGCGGTGTCGAAAGCATGTCCCAGGTTCCCTATCTCTCCGACAGCCGCTGGGGACTCCGGCATGGCCACAGTCAGCTCAAGGATCCTATCCTCTCTGATGGTCTTACTTGTCCGCTGACCGGCGACCACATGGGAGTGACCGCAGAACGGTTAGCCCAGAAACACGGAATAAGCCGAGCAGAGCAGGATCAGTTTGCTGCAGACAGCCACGCAAAGGCAGCCGCGGCACAGGCCGCTGGCCGTTTCTCTGACGAAATTGTTCCCGTGACCGTCGAGAGCAAGCGAGAGAGCGTCAAGTTTGACGCCGACGAGTCGGTTCGTCCTGACGTTTCCCTCCAGAAACTGGCCAAGTTGCCCACGGTATTTTTGGAAGGCGGCACCGTCACTCCCGGAAACGCGTGCCCAATGAACGATGGGGCTGCCGCCTTGCTCATAGCTTCTACGGAGAAGGCGAAACAACTGGGATTGGAGCCGCTGGCCCGAATCCGGTCGTTTGCCGCCGCCGGTGTCCGACCGGAGATAATGGGGATTGGTCCCGTCCCGGCAACCAAGAAGGCGCTTGCGCTGGCGGGTCTGGATCTGGAAGACATTGACTTGATTGAGCTGAACGAGGCCTTTGCTGCCCAGAGCCTGGCCGTGGTGCGTGAACTGGGGCTGGATGTGGATAGGCTTAACGTGAATGGAGGCGCCATAGCTCTAGGCCATCCGGTGGGCGCGACGGGAGCAAAGCTTACAACCTCAATAGTGCACGAGATGCGCCGGCGGCAGGCTCGGCACGGTCTGGTCACGCTGTGCATGGGTGGAGGTCAAGGACTCTCTGTCATCTACGAGAACTTGGCGGGATGAGCGTGGGCATCTCCAGACAGACCCCAAACCCTGAAGTTGTAGGCCTTTCCCGTGACCTCCGGAAATGGTTTGTTACCCATCGGGAGGAGGCTTTGGATCTCCTAGCAGAATTGGTTAGGGCGCGAAGCCTGGCGGGGGAAGAGCGGGTTGCGCAGGAGATAGTGGCTGCATACCTGGAGGAGTTGGGTCTTGAGGTGGACGTATGGGAGCCGGACCATGAGGAGCTTTCCCGCAGCTCATACTACTGCTCTACTCGCGAGGACTTCGCCGGTAGCCCGAATGTGGTTGCTGTTTGGAAAGGTGCAGGGGGAGGGCGCTCCTTGATCCTGAACGGCCACGTGGATGTGGTTCCGGTGGGAGATGAATCTGACTGGGAGTTGGATCCTTGGAGCGGAGAAATCCACAATGGGCGGCTGTACGGTAGGGGAGCAACTGATATGAAAGGCGGTTCAGTGGCGGCCTTTCTGGCGGTGGCGGGCCTCAGATCGTTGGGTGTCGATATCGCCGGTGACGTTATCTTTGAAAGCGTTATTGAGGAGGAGGTTGGGGGTGCCGGGACACTGGCGGCGATACTCCGTGGTTACAAGGCAGATGGTGCGCTCGTCCCGGAGCCCACAGGCATGAGGGTCTTTCCCAAGCAACAGGGTTCTATGTGGTTTCGAATAACTGTGAACGGTAGAGCGGCGCACGGTGGGACCCGCTACGAAGGGGTCAGTGCGATCGAGAAGAGTCAGGTCGTGCTTGACGCCTTGTCTAGGCTTGAAGACCGGCGCAACAGTCGCATCTCTGACCCCTTGTACGCCGGCATCCCCATTCCGGTGCCCATCAACATCGGGGTCATCAAGGGCGGAGAGTGGCCATCTTCCGTACCGGACGAGGTTAAGATGGAAGGAAGAATGGGTCTAGTGCCCAATGAGTCCGTGGAAGAAGCTCAGCGGGAGATGGGTGAGGCGCTTGCGGCGCTGAGTGAAGAAGACCACTGGTTTGACGGCAATCCTCCCGTGTTGGAATGGTTCGGTGCGCGCTGGTTGCCCGGCGATCTCGACCCCGAGCACGACCTGGTCAAGACCCTGACAAATAGCTTTCGGACTGCGCTCCACAAAGATCCGGAGATGGTTGCTTCCCCTTGGGGGACAGACGCTGGGCTGTTGGCAGCGGCCGCGGATACCCCGGCTGTGGTTTTTGGTCCTGGAGTAACGGCTAAGGCCCATCAACCAGACGAATACATCGAGGTTGATGACATTTTCGACACCGCGTTGGTGCTGGCGATTGTTATTGTGGAGTGGTGCGGGAGAGCGTCCGTGGCGTGAGCGTCTAGGTTTCTCGGCTCTTGTTACGGTCACGCAGGATGTTCCTGGAGCGAAGCCCCAGGAACACGTCTACAAGCTTCTCTGTGTCGTCAAGCTCGATTCCCAGAATCTCTTCGATCTTCGCCAGCCGGTAGCGAAGTGTATTGGGATGGATGTAGAGTCGCTCTGAGGCTCTACCGGTGGAACGCTGTTCCTCAAGGTAGACCTGGAGCGTGTTCATCAGAGTGTCACCGTTTTCGGCGTCATGTTCTTCAAGCGGCCCTACCGTGGAATCATAGAAGAGGAAGAGCTGGTCCTCCGGGCGATCCTCCAAAGAACGGATGCTCGGTCCCAGTGTAGGGAAGAGGACGACGGCTGGGTGATTGCCGGTCGCGGCCGCGCGGGCGGCTTCAAGTGCCTGAGTGTAACCACGGAGGGTGGCCATTGGGTCCCTATAGGGTGTGGACATGCCTACGGTTATCTCCGAGGACGGTATGAACTGTGTCACTCGTGTCTGAAGATGATTCCCGAACTCCAAGAGAGCGTCCTGTGCGCAATCTTCCAGCTGGAAGAGAATCAACATACGATCTTCTCTGAAGAGTGCGATGGCCGGAAGTCGCATCTCCGCCAGAGTTCTTTCGACGGCATCCTGCAGGTCGTCCCCATCAAGGGTGGTATCCGAATCAGCTGGACCGCATGCGGCCACGATCATGGTCCGATCTGGTTCAAACTCCAGGGAACGCAGGTGCTCAGCGATATTGCGGGTGTGTGGCGTCTCTGTCAGCAGTTCCTCCAGCAGATCACTGCGCCTCTTGCGCTCTACCAATAGAACATCCCGAGACTTGAGCAGTTCCAGGCTGAGCAGTTTCTGAGCATAGGTCAATACCACGTCTGCGAACTCCGTGAGGTGGTCGCGGATGGGTATTGCGAGAGCAAGGACCTGATGCACCCGGCCCCTATAGGTCACTTCCCGGAAGGCCAGATGCAGCTCTCCCCAATTGACTTCTTTAGGAATCTCCCCGGCTGCAGCTACTTCCTGGTAGGTCTGCCAGATCATGTTGCCTTGCTCTGAGTCCACGTGCACGCGGTGTTGAGCTTGGCTCAACACCGCGCCCCGTCCGTCGAACAAGATGACTGTGACGTTCAACAACATGGAGAGGGAAGATACTAGGTGATCCGCACCCTTCTCTTCCACGAGCAAGGAGAGAAGATGATTTTGAACGGACAAGCTGCGGCGAAGCCGGTGCATATCGGTGCTGACCAGACTGGTGATTATATAGGAGGTGATGGTCCGGAAAGGGACCTCGTAGGCGACCTCAAAAAGAGGGAGATTGTGTTCATCTGCAGCTTTGCGCAGAGCAGGTGGCGCGTGTTCCAGATGAATGCCGGCGGCCAGGCCAAGGGCGGCTACGCCTGCTTCGGAGAGACTGCGAACGAGGAGTTGCTGGAGCAAAGGATCATCCAGAATGGATAATCCGGTGGTGAGTAGTACGTCTCGGGGCGCCAGCCAACGTGTGGGGTCCGGCATCTCCGAGATGTGGACGCCGGTTACCTTGCGATTGAGCCCTTGCTTCCCCGCGACCAGAGTCAGGCCGAGGGCGGGCTCCTCAAGCAGACTATGTACTGTTAGCCGGATCCGCCGGTGAGAACGTCTCCCGTCTCACCCCACCCCCGTCGAAGGTAGTATGCGCGCAGTGTGGCCCTGAACTCTTGTCGGTCAATGCAGGGCTTATCGTCCAGAGCTTCGTCGAAAAAGCGTGAGGGGAGTGTGTCATCATCAGGGGAAAGACCCATGGCAAAGTTGAGTCTGCGGATACGTGTCAGGAGATCCTGAGTCAAGGTGGCCAGATCCTCCTGAGTCACCGGAGCACCATTGAGTTCCCCAACGATGACCTGGAGATCCTCCCAGGGGAGGAAGTCGCGGTAGAAGCGGCACATGACGAGGCAATCGTGGAGGAAGAGGCGATCCTCGTAGTCCACGAATAGATCGGCTATCCCGTCAGTTGAGAGGTCCTTGGTCAGACCTCCCAGCTCAGGTTTATAGAAGGTTGCCCGCAGGTGGCAGGCTCCCCGAGGGCTGGTGGCGTAGGCCAGGGCCATTCCCCTCAAGGCACGGGGGTCATAACCCGCCGGTTCCATGCCTTTCACATGAATTGCGGCGCTTTCCATTCCGAGGAAGCGCGCCGCCTCTCTAATGCCGCCGGCCAGTGCGTCTTCGGTTGCGCCGTCACGTCTGGCAATGTTGCCCAGAGCAGTCATTATCCCATCCGCGTCGCCGAGGAGGGGTGCGTCTTTGATCTTTCCTTCCTCTCCGGCTTTGGCGGCCAGGGCGATGACGTTTCCAGCACTCATGGTATCCATTCCCAGGCGATTGCATTCTTCGTGTAGCAGCACCACATCCCGAGCATGCTCCACCAAGCACAGGCCTCCAAAAGCATATAGGGTCTCGAACTCAGGCCCGTGTACGACCCTGCCCTCATCCTGATTGTCTTTGAACACCAGGCGCCGGCGACAGCGAATGGGACAGGGAGGGCAGGTGTCATTCTCTACCTTGGCCCAATCGCTGTAGTTCTCGGCCTCCAGCTTGTCCCGGTGTGCGGCGGTGCCTTTGGACCAGTAGTCCGTGGGGAAACCACCGGCCTCATTGAGTACGGCTACCATCATGGGTGTACCGAGACGGCGGTAGGCATCTGAAACGGGATCCTCTGTGGCAAGCTTGGAGATCTTACGCCGCACTTGGTCAAAGACCTCACCGCCCTTGTTCCGCTTGGAACCGGGCGAAGTGACGGTCATGGCCTTCATACGCTTGCTTCCCAGCACCGCCCCCAGTCCGCCCCGGCCCAGCGCATGGTATTTCTCCAGCATGGCTGCAGCGAAAGCCACTTTGGTCTCTCCGGCTGGGCCGATGACCAGAGTTGAGGAGCGTCGTTCCAGATCCTCACGTATGCTGTCATCGGCTGTGAAGACATCCTGGCCCCACAAGTTGTCTGCAGCTCTGATCTGTGCGCCTGCTGAGTCCACGTCTACACGGACAGGACTGGCGGCGGCCCCGGTGATCACCAGAGCATCCCACTCGGTTTCGCATAATGTGCGGGCCATGGTCCCGCCGGAATAGGATTCCAGAAAAGCCCCGGTAAGCGGGCTCTTAGTGAAGGCGCCCAGGCGATTTGATCCGGAGAAACCGTAGGCCGCTAGAGGACTGGAGGTAAAGATCACTGGATTCCCGGGAGCCAGTGGATCTATGCGGGGGTCCAGGTGGCGCTCTAGAAGCGCCACACCCAAGGCCTTGCCACCCAAACCCAGCAGGCCTTTCGCCGTGAAGTCACTTGTTGCTACTTCGTTCGTTGATAGATCCACATGGAGAATCCGCTTCGTGACTGTTCCCATCTGCAATCTTCTCCCCGTCTCTGGTCGGTTGTCTTGGGTCTCTCTACAGCCTAAGTCAGTCCGGCCTCCGCTGCCACCTCAGTCAGTGCTTCTTTGATGATTCCCAGACCTTGTTCCAAGAGATCATCTTCGATGGTGAGGGGCATTAACGGTCGTATCACGTTGCCATAGGTGCCAGCGGAGATCATGATCAGACCTTTCTCCGTCGCCCGGGCGACCAGGGCCTTGGTGAGATCCGGCGCTGGCTCGCGGGTCTCGGGGTTCGTGACCAGCTCCATGCCCACCATTGCGCCAAGGCCGCGTATGTCACCAATGACGGAGAGATCTTGCTGCATCTCCCGAAATGCTTGTTTCAAGCGTTCGCCAATGCTGAGACTCCGTGCCAAGAGACCTTCACCTTCGATGATATCAAGCACCGTGAGGGCTGCTTGGCAGGCCACGGGGTTGCCACCGTACGTGCCTCCCAGGCCACCCACATGGGGCGAATCCATGGCTTCCGCACGACCGGTTATTGCGGAGAGGGGATATCCAGCCGCCAGGGACTTGGCTGAGGATATAAGGTCTGGTGCCACGTCCCAATTCTCGATGGCGAACATCTTGCCGGTACGGCCAAATCCGGCCTGGACTTCATCAGAAATGAAGTAGATGCCGTGCTCCTCACATGTTTTCTTGATTCTTGGGAAGTACTCGGGCGGAGGGACAACGAATCCTCCTTCACCAAGGACCGGCTCGGCGATAACCGCCGCTACATCGTCCGGGTCCACGTAGTTCTTGAAGGCCGTGGTCAGCAGATCTGCGCACTTCACGTCACAGCCGGGGTATTGAAGGTTCAGGGGGCAGCGGTAGCAATAGGCGTAGGGCAGCTGGTAGGTCTCCGGTGCGAATGGCCCGAATCCCTTCTTATAGGGCATTATCTTGGAAGTCAGGCTCATGGTGAGCAGAGTGCGACCGTGGAAGCCGTCTGCGAAACTGATGACGGCGTTGCGGCCCGTAGAATATCGCGCAATCTTGACGGCGTTTTCCACCGCTTCTGCACCCGAGTTGGCGAACATGGTCTTCTTGGGAAAGTTACCGGGGGCGATTTGGTTCATCCTGCGAGCCAGTTCTACATAGGCTTCATACATCACAACGTGGAAGCAGGTGTGGCTGAACGCGGCTGCTTGCTCTTGAGCCGCCTGCACTACCCTGGGGTGGGAGTGGCCAACCGCCATCACTCCTATTCCACCAGCGAAATCTATATAGTCTCGGCCCTCGACGTCGGTAATGGTGGCGTTCAGGGCCTTCTGAGCGAAAACCGAGGTCACGTTGAATGGACCGCGGGGGATGTGTTGGTCCCGTTCCTTCCGAAGATCCTTGTTAGTCCTATTATTGAGTTGACTGCTGCCCATATCTCCTCCATTCTGGCCGTCACTGCGATACATTACACTATTCCCTGGTCCATCATGGCGTTGGCTACTTTGAGGAATCCAGCTATATTGGCTCCACTCAAGTAGTTGCCGGGTGTGCCGTAGGCCTCGGCCGCGCTCATGCAAGCTCCATGAATATCTTGCATGATGCTGCGAAGCCTCTGGTCGACCTCATCTCTGGTCCAAGAGAGGCGCATGCTGTTCTGCGTCATCTCCAAACCGGACACAGCCACTCCGCCAGCGTTGGAGGCTTTCCCAGGGCCGTAGAGAATGCCGGCTTCGACAAACTTCTCCACTCCCTCCGGTTGCGTGGGCATGTTGGCGCCCTCGCAAACGAGGCTGACTCCGTTGCGTAGCATTGCCGTGGCGTCTTCCTCACTGATCTCGTTCTCTGTGGCGCAGGGGAAGGCACAGTCTGCTGAATGGTGCCATAGCGGGTTGCCGGGCAGTGAGGGGTCGGTGGGGATGTACTGGGCGGAGGGGTAAGTGTCCGCGTACTCGGATATCCTTCCTCGCTGAATGTTCTTCAGGTGCTTGACGTAAGCCAGTTTCTCCTTGTCAATCCCGGCTTCATCGTAGATGTACCCGTTGGAATCACTCATGGTGATGGGTTTCGCTCCTGAATCAAGCAGCTTCTCCACAGCGTGCTGGGCAACATTGCCCGCGCCCGAGACGAGACATACCTTCCTTTGCAGCGTATCTCTCCGGGTAGCGAGCATCTCCTCGGCGAAGTAGATGGTGCCGTATCCGGTTGCTTCCGGTCGGATGACGGAGCCACCCCAGGTAAGGCCCTTACCTGTGAGCACGCCGCTGAACTCATTACGGAGTCGCTTGTATTGGCCAAAAAGGTACCCTATCTCGCGCCCACCCACGCCGATATCACCCGCCGGCACATCTGTATTGGCTCCGATGTGGCGGAAGAGCTCGCTCATGAAGCTTTGGCAGAAGCGCATCACCTCATTGTCACTCTTACCCTTGGGGTTGAAGTCTGATCCTCCCTTGCCGCCGCCCAAGGGTAGTCCGGTCAGAGCGTTCTTGAACACCTGTTCGAAGGCGAGGAACTTCAGAATGCCCAGGTTCACCGACGGATGGAATCG
>Ga0209587_1000109_pt1 | contig 39554 bp, 54 predicted proteins | sample NGEPerD_2_FD_184512 | JGI IMG/M metagenome (GOLD analysis project Ga0209587, IMG submission 184512) | Arctic peat soil microbial communities from the Barrow Environmental Observatory site, Barrow, Alaska, USA - NGEE PermafrostL1-D... | ecosystem: Environmental > Terrestrial > Soil > Wetlands >...
CGCGTGGAGGCCAAGGTGGCCGAGGACGGCGAGCTGCTGCTGCGCGGCCCGAACATCTTCAAGGGCTACTACAAGAACGAGGAAGCCACCGACGACACGCTGGTCGGCGGTTGGCTGCACACAGGCGACCTCGCCAAGATCGACGGGGACGGATTCGTCTACATCGTCGGCCGCAAGAAGGACATCATCATCACCGCAGGCGGCAAGAACATCACCCCCGCAAACCTGGAGAACGGCCTCAAGCAGAACCGCTGGATCTCCCAGGCGGTGGTGATCGGCGACCGCCGGCCCTACCTGGTCGCGCTGATCACGCTCGACCAGGAGGAGGCCCCGGCCTTCGCCGAGCAGCACGGCCTCGGCGTGGAGGACCTGCCCGAGTCCGAGGAGATGCGGGCCGAGGTCCAGAAGGTGGTGGACCAGGTGAACTCCAAGGTCGGGCCCGTCGAGCAGATCAAGAAGTTCAAGATCCTGCCCGGGGACCTCACCCAGGAGACAGGCGAGCTGACCCCCACGCTGAAGGTCAAGCGCAACGTGGTCCACGACAAGAACGCCGACGCCATCGACGCGCTGTACGAGACGTAGGCCGAGTGGCCAGCAACGATCCATCCGACACCGGCGGCCTGTTCATCGGGCGCCGGCCGGGCACGGCGCCCGTGCGCTACCGCGAGGACGCCGAGCCGTCGGGGCCGCGGCGCCAGCGAATCGACCGGCTGCTGGCCGCCGCGCTCCTGCTGCTGGAGACGCTGCTCTGCCTCAGCCTGTTCGGCCCCCAGCCGCTGGGATGGTTCTGGATCGGCTCGCAGGTCGAGTACCACACCGGTCTCGTCACGGCGGGCATCTCCACGATCATGCTCGGCTGCCTGACCTCCCTGATGCTCACGATGGCCGGGGCCAAGCGCGTGGACCACGCCTGGAAGCTCGTGCGCCGCGCTGGAGGCCGCCGTCAGGAGCGCGGGGCGCTCGAGATCATCTTCGCGGTCACCGTCGGAATAGCCGTGATCTGCTTCTCCGTCTGGTTCCTCCTCATCGAGGGACCGGGCCCCTCGCTCGCGCCGCAGAACTAGGAGGGGGGGCGACTTGGGGTTGCTCGACTACTACCGTCAGTTCGAGGACGTCGACGAGCGCGAGCTGAACAAGGAGCGTCGGGAGCGCCGTCACCGCGAGCGCGCGCTGGCGCTGGAGCAGGTGCCCGACCTCGACCTGTCCGGCACCGAGTGGCCGGAGTTCCCCAACTCCGAGGTGATGAACGCTTCGATCTACACCGCGCGCGGGCGCGTGAACGGCTATCCGGACCGCCACGCGCAGGACGTGCGCCGGGCGCTGGCCGAGGCGCACGACGTGGAGCCCGAGCGGATCGCCGTGGGCAACGGCGCCGCCGAGCTGCTGCAGGCGGCGGCGCTGGTGCTGTTGGACGACGGCGACGAGCTGCTCACCCCGTGGCCGTCCTATCCCCTGTATCCGCTGATGGCCGCACGAGCGGGTGGACGGCCGGTGCCGGTGGACGTCTCTGACGGCGGAGTGGAGCAGCTGCAGGCCGCGATAACGGATCGCACGCGGCTGGTCGTGCTCTGCAACCCGAACGATCCGACCGGCGACCACTGGGCCGCCGAAGAGATCGCCTCGCTCGCGTCGGAGCTCCCCGACGGCGCCCGCGTGATGGTGGACGAGGCACTGGTGCACTTCCAGGACGCCGAGGACGTGGACGCCGTGCTGCGCCTCACCGACGCCTTGCCCCACCTGATGGTGGTGCGCACCTTCTCGAAGATCTACGGGCTGTCGGGGCTGCGCGCCGGCTACGCGGTGGGCTCTTCAGCGTCCACCTCGCTGCTCGACTCGATCGCCCCCGTGCTCGGGGTGAACGCCCTCACCCAGTCGGCGATCGTGCAGGCGCTGAAGATCGGCGGCCCGGAGATCGCGCGCCGTCGCGCCGCCGTGATCCGCGAGCGCGCACACGTGCTCTCGGAGCTGCGCGAGCTGCCGGTTGAGGTGGGCGACAGCCAGGCCAACTTCGTCTGGCTGCGAGCGGAGGGGATGACCGGCGTGGCGCTGGCCAACGGCCTGCGCCGCGAGGGCGTGATCGTCGCGCCGGGCGGCCCGCTGGGGGCCGAGGACCACGTGCGGGCGACCGTGCGCGACGAGGCGGCGACGGAGCGGCTGCTGAAGGCGCTGCGCCGGGCGCTCGGGGTCTAGCCGGCACACCGGGCCGGCGTTCTGGGGAGTTTTGCATGACAGTCATGCACAACTCCCCTGAAGCCCGCCGCCGCTGCCAACGCTAGGCCTCTCCCCACACCCGCTCGGCCACGCGCACGCACAGCTCGAGCTTTCGCCGCTGGTCCTCCATCCCGAGCGCGTTGCCCACCACCGACGTCGAGAAGCCGCATTGCGGGCTCACCGCCAGGCGGTCGAGATCGACGACGTCAGCGGCCTCGCGAACCCGTGCCACCAGCTCGTCCTCGTCCTCCAGCCGCGCGTTCTTGGTCGTGACCAGTCCGAGCACCACCACGCGGTCGTCGGGCACCAGTGCCAGCGGCTCGAAGCCGCCGCTGCGCTCGTCGTCGTACTCCAGCAGCAGCCGGTGGGCGCGCACGCCCTCGAACACCGGCTTGGCGATGTCGCCGTAACCGCCGGCCACGAGCCAGCGGCTGTCCTGGTTGCCCTTGCAGAGATGAAAGCCGAAGGTCACGCCCGGCGCGGCGTCGATCACGGCGTTGTCCAGCTCCACGCCGTAGCCGATCCAGCTCTCGGCGCTCCAGCCGCGCGCCTCGTAGAAGGCGCGCCACTTGGGGTCGATCAGCAGCGGATAGTGCGGCGCGTCGAGCTGCACGTAGGTGCAGCCCAGCCGAGCCAGCTCGCGCACCTCATCCACGAACACCGCCGCCACGGCGCCCATGAAGTCGTCGAAGCTCGGGTAGGCCTCGCGCGATCGCTCGGCGGTCCAGAGGTTGGCAAACAGGCTGGGGCTGGGAAGCGTGATCTTGGCGGTGCGGTCGGTGACCGCCCGCAGGAAGGTGAACTCCTCGGCCGCGAGCGAACGCCGGCGCTCCAGCGGCCGCACGACGGCCATCTGCTCGGGACGCTCCACGGTCTTGTCGCCCAGCTCGTCGGAGTGCCACTCGCCCCACAGCCAGGCGTCGATGCCCACGCCGTCGAAGCCGTCGACGGCCGCGACGAGCTCGGATTGGAAGGACTCGCGGCGGTACTCGCCGTCGTTCACGACGCGCAGACCCACCTCTTCCTGTATCGCCACCACGTCGCGAATCGCAGCGTCCTCGGCGGCCTTCAGTGCTGCGGCATCGGCGAAGTCGCGCGCCGCCAACAGCTCCGGCGGCCGAAGCAAGCTCCCGACATGCTCCGCTCGAGCGGTGATCGGCGTCAGGCCTGGTCGGACTGCCGCAGCAGGGCGCCGGTGGTCTGCTCCAGGATCCTCCGCCAGCCGGCGCTGCGCTCGCGCTCCTCGGCGAACTTGCGGACCACCTTGCGCACGCGCGTGGCCGAGATCTCGATGCCGTGGCTGGCGCACACCTCGCTCAGGCGGTCGTAGTCCTCGGCCAGCTTCAAGGTGACCGACTCGAAGCCGTGCTTGGCGATGTCCACGCGGCGGTTGAAGTTCATGATGTTCGTCTCGAACATCAGCTCGTCATTGGGATCGGGCTCGATCAGGATGATGTCCACCCCCGGGTATTTCTCCTCCCAGTGGCTCACCGCCTCGTGCAGGCGCTGGTGGGCCAGCAGCTTGAACGTCTGGTAGCCGATCTGGGGGAAACCCATGTCCGATACGCGCCGGACTCGGCTGCCGGTGATCGTGGGGATCACCTTCTGGAAGTCGTTCACATAGGGGACCAGCGGGTTGATCACGATCACGAACTTGGCTCCGCGCTCCACCGCGAGGTCCACATTGGTGGTCGAGCGGATCCCGCCGTCGATCAGCTGGCGGCCCTTGATCTCAACGGGCTTGTAGATCATCGGCAGCGCGGTGGAGGCGGCCACGGCCCGGGAGATCGGCACGTCGTCCCAGTCCTCGCCGCCCAGAACCACGCGCTCGCAGGTGTCGAGGTCGGTGGCCGTGAGGTAGAGCTCGGAGTCCAGCAGGCGGAAGTCGTCGCTGCGGTCGGGATCGGCGAGCACCGACTCCAGGTACTCCTGGATCGCCGTGCCGTCGTAGAGGCCGGAGGGCAGGCCCTCGGCGAGCTGGGTGGCCAGGTCGATCACCGACAGCTGGCCCAGCGAGCCGACGAAGTTGCGCGCGAGCCCGGCCAGCCGCAGCGGCAGCAGTGCGGCGCTGCGCGCGAACTCGAGGTAGTTCGGGCGCATCAGGGAGTCCTGGTCCACGTCCTTGAACGGGGTGGGCACCTGCTGGTCGACCACCCGCATCATCTCCTCGGGGGTCACGCCGTTGGCCACGAGGCTGCTCACGAACGAGCCGGCGCTGGTGCCCACGTACACGTCGAACTGGTTGACCGTGCGGTTCACGGCCAGCAGGTCGAGAGCCCGCAGCGCGCCGATCTCGTACACCCCGCCCGTGAATCCGCCTCCGCCCAGCACGAGGGCGGTGCGGGAGCGCCTGGAGCGCCGCTTGGGCGCCTTGGTGGCGGCCTTCGGCTTGGCAGACGGCTTCTTGAGCTTCACCACTTCGCCCATGCACGGTCATTATCGACCATGCGCCGGATTTAGCCATTCGGCGCTCCTTTTTGGCGAAGCAGCCGGCTCGGCCGGCTGCGCACGATCCGTTTCGCCCGCTAGCGTGTTGACACTCGAGATGGCCCGCTCCGCGACCTTCCGAGCCCTGACGGCGCTCCTGGCCGCCGCTCTGCTGGCCCCCGCGGGGGCCGTCGCGGCACCGTCCAAGGCCCCCGAGAAGACACAGGCCTCCCAGTCCAGCCTCAAGTCGCGGCTCGCCTCCGCCATGCGCTCGGCCGGGTCCAGCTCGGGCGCCTACGTCATCAATTCCTCCACCGGACGCCGGGTCTACCGGCTGCGATCCACGACCCCGCGCATCCTCGCGTCGAACACCAAGCTCTTCACCACCGCCGCCGCTCTCGCCCAGTACGGCGTCGACGGCCGGCTGAACACCACGGTCCGCGGCAGGGGCACCCTGTCCGTGGACGCCGTGTTCCGCGGCGACCTCTACCTGATCGGTGGCGGCGACCCCACGTTCGGCAGCTCCTCCTTCGTCCGACGGGCCTACGGCTCCGGCGGCACGATCCAGGCGCTGGCCGAGAAGCTCGAGGAGGTGGGCATCCGCCGGGTCACGGGACGGGTGTACGGCGACGAGTCGCGCTTCGACAGCCTGCGCGGAGGCCCGGAGTCGGGCTACCGGATCTCGCCGTACGTGGGCCCCCTCAGTGCCCTCGCATACAACCGCGGCCTCGCTTCGGAGAACGGCCGCGGGTACCAGTCGTCTCCCGCCGGCTTTGCGGCGTCGGCCCTCACCAGCGCCCTGAGGGCCCGCGGCGTGCGTGTGGCGGGCGCGCCCCGTGCCCGGACCGCGCCTTCCGGTACGGAGGAGCTGGCGGCGGTCGAGTCGCCCACCATGAGCCGCCTGGCGGCCCTTACGAACAAGCCGTCCGACAACTTCTTCGCCGAGATGCTGCTGAAGGACCTGGCGCTCTCGACCGGCGGCCGCGGCACCACCGCCGCCGGCGCGAGCCTGGCCACGCGCTTCGCCGCCCGCCTGGGCGCCCGCCCCACCCGCCTGGCCGACGGCTCGGGGCTGTCGCGCGCCGACCGCGCCACACCGGCGCGCGTGGTCGCCCTCCTGAGGGCGATGCAGCGCCGCGACGAGTTCCAGGAGTTCTACTCGTCCCTGTCGATCGCCGGGCGCGACGGCACGCTCGGTCCGCGCCTGCGCAGCGGCCCCGCGCGCGGCAACTGCCGCGGCAAGACCGGCACGCTGTCGAACGTGTCCGCGCTGTCGGGCTACTGCCGCGCGCGCTCGGGTGACACCTACGTCTTCTCGATCCTGATGAACAACGTGAACCCCTTCGGGGCGCGCCAGCTGCAGGACCAGATGGCGCAGGCGCTAGCCGGCGTCAGGTGAGACAGGCTGTCGCGCAATCGTTACCTGAGGCGCTTTCCCGTCACTCTCGCCGTGCCACAATGGCCGTGTGGCCGACGCTTCCGCCGACGACTTCCGGGAGTTCACCCGTGAGATGAACCTGCGCTTCTCGAAGGCGTTTGATGCCGGGGTTCGGTCTATCGAAGCGAACACCAAGGTCTTGGAGCAGAACACAAGAGTCCTGGAACAGATGGAGGGTCGTCTGGAGCAGATGGGGACGCGCCTACGAATCATGAATCAGGACGCCGAAGCACACCGGCGAGAGTGGGTCGAGGAGATGCGCGCCCAGCGACAGGCCCTGTTCCGGGTCCTCGACCGCCTCGACGGCAACGGCGGCACGGCCCCCGCGACCTAGCCCCCCAGCAGCTTCACCAGTCCGTCCTCGTCGAGCACCTCGGTGCCGATCTCCTCCGCCTTGGCGAGCTTGCTGCCGGGATCGGCGCCCGCCACCAAGTAGTCGGTCTTCTTCGAGACCGAGCCGGTGACCTTGCCGCCGGCGGCCTCCACCCGCTCGGTGGCGTCCTCGCGGGTGAGGTTTGACATCGTGCCCGTGAGCACCAGCGTCTTTCCGGCCAGGCGCCCCTCGACCTGGTCGGGGGCCGGGCCCTCCTCTTCCATCTGGAGCCCGTGCTTGCGCAGGCGCTCGATCAACTCGCGCGTCTGCTCCTCGGACAGCGTCTCGAAGATCTGCTGCGCCAGGATCGGGCCGATGCCCGGCACCTCGGCGATCTGCTCGGGCGTGGCCTCCAGCAGCGCGTCGATGGTGCGGAAGTGGCCGGTGATGTTGCGGGCGTTGACGAACCCCACGCCCTGGATGCCGAGGCCGAACAGCACGCGGCTGAAGGGGCGCGCCTTGGAGGCCTGGATCGCCTCGATCAGGTTGGTGGCCGAGAGCTCGCCGAAGCCCTCGAGCGCGGTGAGGCGCTCCGCGTCGAGGTCGTAGATCCCGGCGATGCCGTCGATCAGGCCGTCGCGCAGGAACTGCAACACGTGCTCCTCGCCCAGCCCCTCGATGTCCATCGCGCCCCGGCTCACGAACTGCTTGACCGACTGGAACAGCTGGCCCGGGCAGCCTGCGCGGTTGGGGCAGATCGTCCACACCCCGTCCTCGGGCTTCACGGTCTCGGTGCCGCACGAGGGGCAGCGCTCCGGCGGGGTGGGCAACGACGAGCGGTTCTTTCTCTTCTGGGCCTTGGCCGTGGGAGAGACCACGCGCGGGATCACGTCGCCCGCGCGAGTAACGATCACCTCGTCGCCCTCGCGCACGTCCTTGCGCGCGATGTCCTCCTCGTTGTGCAGCGTGGCCAGCTTCACGGTCACGCCCGACACCTGCACCGGCGTGAGCTGGGCGAACGGGACCATGTGGCCGGTCCGGCCGACGTTCCACATCACCTTCTCCAGCGTGGTGGTCGCGGTCATCGGCGGGAACTTCCAGGCGATCGCTCCGCGCGGCTCGCGGCCCACCACGCCCAGCTGGCGCTGGAGGTCGAGGTCGTCCACCTTGACCACCACGCCGTCGATCTCGAAGTCCAGCGACTCGCGCCGCTCCTCCCAGCCGCGGCAGGCCACCACCACCTGGTCGAGGGTGTCGTGGCGCTCGATGTCCGGGTTCACCTTGAACCCGCGCTCGCGCAGCCACTCGAGCGACTCGTAGTGCGACTCGAACTCGACCCCCTCATGGGCGCCGATCGAGTAGCACCACATCGACAGCGGCCGGGCCGCCGCCAGCGCGGGGTCGAGCTGGCGGATCGAGCCCGCCGCCGAGTTGCGGGGGTTGGCGAACGTGGGCAGCCCCTCGGCGGCGCGCTCCTCGTTGAGCTTCGCGAAGGCGCCGCGGGGCAGGTAGGCCTCGCCGCGCACCTCCAGCAGCGGCGGAGCGTCGTCGAAGCGCAGCGGGATCGCCTTGATCGTGCGCAGGTTGGCGGTCACGTCCTCGCCGGTCTCGCCGTCGCCGCGGGTGGCCCCCCGCACCAGCACGCCGTCCTCGTACAGCAGCGACACGGCGAGGCCGTCCACCTTGGGCTCGGACACGAAGCGGATCTCGGCGTCCTCCTGCGAAGCAGCCGGCTCGGCCGGCTGCGCACGATTCTTCATCCCCCCCTGCTTGTTCAGCAGTCGCTCCGAGCGCTCCAGCCACGCGCACAGCTCCTCCTCATTGCGCGCGGTGGCCAGCGAGAGCATCGGCTGAAGGTGCTTCACCTGGTGGAACTTCTCCAGCGGCGCCGCCCCGGTTCGCTGGGTGGGCGAGTCTGGGGTCAGCAGGTCGGGGTGCTCGGCCTCCACGTCGCGCAGCTCGGTGATGAGCGCGTCGTAGACGTCGTCGCCCACCTCGGGGTCGTCCAGCACGTAGTACTGGTGGTTCAGCCGCTCGAGCTCTGAGCGGAGCTCCTTCACGCGCTCGGCGGGCGCGGGCTTTGCCCGGCTACTCGACACTCTTCGCGGCCGGGCGAACCAGGGCGTCGAGATCGAAGCCCGACAGCTCCTCCACCCCGGCCTGGTCGGTGAGATCGAAGTGCAGCGGCGTGACCGCGATCCGGCCGTCCGCGATAGCGGCGAAGTCGGTGCCCTCCTCGTCGCGGTAGCCCGGCCGCTCGCCGTAGATGTGGTAGCGCTTGCGCCCGCCCTTCTCCTCGGCCAGCTCGAGGCGATCGCGGTAGATGCGCTTGCCGAGCCGGCAGGCCACCGCCCCCTCGGCGCCGCCGGCGGGGCAGTTCACGTTGAGCAGCGTGCCCTCGGGCATCGGCACGTGCTCCAGCTGCTCGACCATCGTCGCCACGAAGCGCGCGCCCTCCTCGAAGTCCTCGGGCTCCCACGCCCGGCCGGCGCGGAAGTCCACCTGGCCGCGCTCGGCCTGCTGGGAGACGGCGATCGCCGGGATGCCCAGCACGATGCCCTCGAGCGCCGCGGCCACCGTGCCGGAGTAGGTGATGTCATCGCCCAGGTTGGAGCCGTGGTTGATCCCCGACACGATCAGCTGGGGCTCGAAGTCCAGCAGCCCCAGCGCGGCGAAGCGCACGCAGTCCACCGGGGTGCCGTCCGTGGCATAGGCGGGCGAGCCGTCGTCCAGGTCCACCTCCTCTACCCACAGCGGCTCGCGGGTGGTGATGCTGCGCGCGGTGGCGCTGCGGTTGGAGTCGGGCGCAATTGTGGCCAGCTCCAGCCCGGGCACCGCCATGAGCGCGCGGCGCATGGCGTGCAGGCCCGTGGCGCCGATGCCGTCGTCGTTGGTCAAAAGGATCCTCATCCCCCTGAACGATAAAGGTGGCCGTGGCCGCCGAACGTGACGACTCAGTACCGCACCGACTCGAGATAGAGCCCGTGTGCGGCGGCCGCGTCACCGGCGTCGCTACGCGGCCGGCCGGCCAGCAGGGAGGCGAACCGCTCGGGCTGCCAGCGGCCCGCGGCCACGCCCAACATGGTCCCCACCAGGGTGCGCACCATGTGGCGCATGAAGGTGTCGGCCTCGATCCAGAAGGCCAGCACGTCGTCCTCCTCGTCCACCCACTCGGCGCGCATCACGTCGCGCTCGAAGCGCACGTGGCCGGTGCGGGTGGGCGTGAAGGCGGTGAAATCGTGCGTGCCGGGCAGCATCGCCGCGCACGCGTCCAGCGCGGCACGGTCCACGGGCCGGCGCCAGTGCAGCGCCCGGTTGTGCTCGAACACGCTCCCCTCGGGAGTGGCGAGCACGCGGTATCGGTAGGTGCGGCTGCGGGCGTCGCGACGGGCATCGAAGGCCTCGGGGGCATCCTCGCTCTCGATCACGCACACATCGTCGGGCAGGTGCGCGTTCAGGGCCGCGGCAGGGGCTGAAGTGCCCGGGTGGCTGGCCACCTGCCCCCGAGCGTGCACACCCGAATCGGTGCGCCCCGCCACGGTCAAAGCTACCCGCTTGCCCAACACGGCGGCAAGGGCGTCCTCGAGCACGCCCTGCACGGTGCGAAGGCCGGGTTGCGCGGCCCAGCCGCGGAACCCCGTCCCGTCGTAGGAGAGCAGGAGGCGGGCAGTCAGAGCTATCCGCGCTTGCGCGCGACGATCAGCAGGTACTCCACGTCCACCGAGAAGGGACCGTCGTCGCCGGCCCACCGGCGGGCCAGGTCGACGAACTCCTCGCGCATCTGGGCGTAGACGTCGGGCGGCATCTGGGCCTTGGCCGCCGCCTGCATCGGCGAGTGCTCCTCCATCGTGGCCACGAACTCCTCCGGGGAGTCGCCGGTCCACGGCATCGTGCGCCGCTCCATGTCGATGGTGTTCGCCAGCCCGTCGAAGCGCTCGCGCACCACGTCCTCCCTGCCCCACTCCTCCAGGGCCGGCAGATCGGATGGCGGCGCGTACTTGCGTCCGATCTCGAACATCTCGATCGATGCGCTCTCAGGCGTCCACGTGACCATGCCGACCGTGTTCCCGGGCCGCGTGACCCGGAACAGCTCGCTGGCGGCCGCCTCCGGCCGAGGGGCGATCATCGCCCCAAACACCGAGCCGGTGCAGTCGAACCGGCCATCTTCGAAGGGAAGGTCCTCGGCGTCGGCCTCCACCCACTCGACGTCGTAGCCCTCATCTTCGCTGCGCCTGCGGCCCTTCTCCACCATCCCGGGCGCCATGTCGGAAGCCACCACGCTCGCGCCCTCCCGCGCGCATGCGAGCGCGAAGTTGCCGTCGCCGGCTGCGACGTCGAGCACCTCCTGGCCGGCGGACACGGCGCAGGCCTCCGCCAGCGCGTGCGAGGCGGGGCGCAGGCCTTCGGACAGCGCCGAGTACTTGCCCTGACTCCAGCCGGTGCGAGCACGTTCCTTGGCCTCAGTCACATCCATGAGCCGGAGCCTACGCGACCCGGAGGGTCGCTTGATTCAAACGGCGAAGCCCGAGCCGCCCATACGGCTCATGTGGGCGGGGCGGGCGTTGCCGGCCGCCGGCCGGGGGGGCGGATAGGGCCCCATCTTCCAGACCTGCCCGCCGACCGAGGCGTAGTGAAAGCGCAGGTAGGCCGTGAGCTCGCCCCGATGGGCTCCGCAGGCGTAGCGCTTGGGCCCGAGCGGGCCACGGCCGTGCCACACCAGCCACCGCGTGGGGCCGGCGTCCACGTACAGGCCGAAGAACACGTCCTGCTGCTGGCGCTCCAGCTCGGCCTGTGTCCCCCGATCGGGCCGCTCGCTGCAGAATCTAACCGGCTGGTTAGCCTCGTTCTTGACGCTATGAGCGCCCCCCACCCCCGCACCACGCTGCTGATCGGCGGCCGCCTGGTCAACGTGGCCGGCGAGTCGCACTACCAGGAGGCGCTGCGCGAGATCGTGGGCGCCACTGCCGAGCGCGAGATCGCCATGGACACCGAAGCACTGCTGATCCCCGAACCCACGAATCCGCACGACCCAAACGCTGTGATGGTCCAGATCGACGGAAAGGTGGTGGGATACCTGCCGCGCGACGAGGCCGTCGCCTACGGGCCGGCGCTCGCCGAACTCGCCGCGCGCGGCCGCACTGGCGCCTGCGAGGCGCGAATCGCCGGCCGTGGCGGCGACAGCGGCACCTCGAACCTCGGCGTCTTCCTGCGCCTGCCCGACCCGGACGAGTCGGGCTGACGCCTACACCAGCTCCAGAAACACCATCTCGGTCGAGTCGGACTTGCGCGGGCCCAGCTTCAGGATCCGCGTGTAGCCGCCCTCCCGGTCCGCGTAGCGCGGGGCGATCTCCTCGAACAGCTTGTAGACGATGAACTTGTCCTGGCCCAGGCGCGCCATCGCCTGGCGCCGGGCGTGTTGGTCGCCGCGCTTGGCGAGGGTGATCAGCCGCTCCAGCTCGGGCTTGACCGCCTTGGCCTTCGCCTGGGTGGTCTGGATGCGCTCGTGGTCGATGACCTCCCGCGAGAGGTTCATCATCAATGACTTGCGGTGCGCGGGGTCGCGGTTGAGCTTGCCCTTTTGCTTGCCGTGGCGCATGGGCGGTCCCGCAGTCTAGGGCGCGACGGGCCTAGGAGGCCCGCAGCGCCAGCCCGCGCGCTTCGAGGGTCTCCTTGACCTCCTCGATCGACTTGCGGCCGAAGTTCGGGATCGCGTTCAGCTCGGACTCGGACTTCTGGACGAGGTCGCCCACCGTCTGCACACCCGCCCGCTTGAGGCAGTTGTACGAGCGCACGCCCAGCTCCAGCTCCTCGATCAGGATGTCGTCCATCCCGTCGGCGCCGGGCAGCGATCCGCCGGCGCCCACGCCCAGGCCGTCGCCGCCCAGGCCGCCGGCGCCGCCGCCCATGAGGCTGACGCCGGCCTCGCGCAGGGCATCCACGCGCTCTGGCTCGGAGAAGATCGCCAGGTACTTGATGAGGATCTCCGCCGCCTCGCGCAGGGCCGCGTGGGGATCGACCGACCCGTCGGTCTCGATGTCCATCGTGAGCTTGTCGTAGTCGGTGCGCTGACCGACACGGGCCGACTCCACCGAGTACGCCACGCGCTTCACGGGCGAGAAGATCGAGTCGATCGGGATCACGCCGATCGGCTGGTCGGGCGTCTTGTTGTCCTCGGCCGGCGTGTAGCCGCGGCCGTGGCCGACCGTGAGGTAGATCTCGAGCTTGGTCTTCTTCTCGAGGGTGGCGATGTGGGTGTCCGGGTTGAGGATCTCCACGCCGGAGGGCAGGTCGATGTCCCCGGCCGAGATCTCACCCGGGCCGGTGACCACGAGCGGCGCCTCGATCTCGGCGGCATCGGAATGCATCCGGCACACGATCTCCTTGAGGTTGAGGACGATGTCGGTCACGTCCTCCTTGACCCCGTTGATCGTGGAGAACTCGTGTGCCACGCCCTCGATCCGGACGCTGGTCACGGCGGCACCGGCCAGGGAGGAGAGCAGCACGCGCCGGAGCGAGTTGCCGAAGGTGTAGCCGAAGCCGCGGTCCAGCGGCTCGATGGTGAACGTGCCGCGGTTGTCCTGCACGTCCTCGGCAGAGATCTGGGGGGTCTGGAACTCGATCATGGGGGGTGTCCTTCGCGTCGAAAACAGCACCCGCAGGCCTACCGGGCCGCGGGCACTTCTGGGGTTACTTCGAGTAGAGCTCGACGATGAGCTGCTCCTGCACGGGCGCGGCGATCTCGTCGCGCTCCGGCTGGCGCAGCACCTTCGCGGTGAGCCCGTCGTGGTCGGCCTGGAGCCATGCCGGCACGACCGAGACGAGCTCGGTGGCCTCACGGATCGTGGCATCGGCGTTGGAGCTGGCCTTCATCGTGATCACGTCGTCGGACCGCACCTGGTAGGAGGGGATGTCCACCCTCCGGCCGTTGACGGCCCAGTGACCGTGGCGGATGAGCTGGCGGGCTTGGCGCCGCGAGGCGGCGAAGCCCAACCGCACGAGCACGTTGTCCAGCCGCGACTCCAGGAGCCGCAGCAGGTTCTCGCCGGTCATTCCCGGCTGGCGCGAGGCCTTTGCGTAGTAGTTGCGGAACTGCTTCTCGAGTACGCCGTAGTAGCGCCGCGCCTTCTGCTTCTCGCGCAGCTGCACGCGGTACTCCGACTGGCGCGACCGGCCGCGGCCGTGCTCGCCCGGCGGGTAGTTGCGCCGCTCGATCTGGCACTTGTCCGTGAGGCAGCGCTGGCCCTTCAGGAAGAGCTTCTCGCCCTCGCGGCGGCACTGCTTGCACTGCGGGCTGGTATCGCGAGCCATTAGGTGCTCGCCTCCTCGCCCGCGTGCGCGCAGAGCCGCGCAGGACGAGCTGGCCGAGGACGCAGGGTCGAAGTCTTGCTGGAAGCAAGACGAGGGCCGAGGACAAAGGCCAGCGAAGTCATGCGCGTGTTCTGCGCGTGCGTGGGTGGGGAGGCGAGCACCTTTAGACCCTCCTGCGCTTGCGGGGGCGGCAGCCGTTGTGGGCCTGCGGAGTGATGTCGCGGATCGTGGTCACCTCGAGGCCGGCGGCCTGGAGCGAGCGGATCGCGGTGTCGCGGCCCGAGCCAGGGCCCTTGACGAACACCTCGACCTTCTCCAGCCCCTGCTCGATGCCCTTCTTGGCGGCCGCGTCGGCGGTCACCTGGGCGGCGAACGGGGTGGACTTGCGCGAACCCTTGAAGCCAGCGCCGCCGGCGGACTCCCACGCGATCACGTTGCCCTCGCGGTCGGTGAGCGAGACGATCGTGTTGTTGAAGCTGGTCTTGATGTGCGCCTGCCCGAAGGGGACGTTCTTCTTGGGCTTGCGCCGTCCGCGCGAGCGCGCTGGCCGTTGAGCTGCCATCAGTTATCGGCGCCCACGTCGTTGACGGGGGAACCGCCCCGACAGCATCACTTGGTGACCTTCTTCTTGCCAGCCACCTGCATGCGCCTGGGACCCTTGCGAGTGCGACCGTTGGTCTTGGTGCGCTGGCCGTTCACCGGCAGCGCACGGCGGTGGCGCAACCCGCGGTAGGCGCCGATCTCCTGGAGGCGCTTGACGTTCTGGGACCGCTCGCGGCGGAGGTCACCCTCCACGGTGAGGTCGTTGTCGATTACCTCACGAAGCTTGAGCACCTCGTCGTCGGTGAGGTTCTTGACGTAGGTGTTGGGATCCACGCCGGCCTTGCCCAGCGCCTCGAGCGCCTGGGAACGGCCAATGCCGTAGATGTAGGTGAGACCCACCTCTGCCCTCTTGTTGAGGGGAATGTTGACGCCTGAAATTCGTGCCATATTGCTGTCAGCCCTGCCGTTGCTTGTGCCGTGGGTTCTGGCAGATCACGAGAACGGCACCGCCGCGACGGATGACCTTGCACTTCTCGCACATGGGCTTGACCGAGGCTCGGACCTTCATGGCTCCGTGATCTGACCTTCCTATAGAGAGAACCGGCGCCCAGCCCAGGAGACGGCTGCGCGCCAACGGGACAGAGTAGCAGCCAAGGCCTGGCGGGTCGGGTCAGGCCCGGGCCGCGGCGGCCGGCTCGGCGGCCTCTGCGGAGGCGGGCTGATCGTCGTCCCACGGGGTCAGGATCCGCGGGCCCTGCGGGGTTATCGCCACGGTGTGCTCGAAGTGCGCCGCCAGGGAGCCGTCGGCGGAATAGACCGCCCAGCCGTCGCTGCCCACCCGCACCTCGTGACTGCCGGCATTCACCATCGGCTCGATGGCGAGCACCATGCCCTCCTCGAGGGCCGGGCCGGTGCCGGGCCGGCCGAAGTTGGGGATTTGCGGGTCCTCGTGCATGTCGCGGCCCACGCCATGGCCCACCAGCGAGCGGATCACCGCGAAGCCGTCGGTCTCCACCCGCCGCTGGATTGCGGCGGAGACATCACCGAGCCGGTTGCCAACCCGGGCCTGGGCCACGCCCTCGTACAGCGACGCCCGCGTGGACCCCAGCAACTCCCGCGCCACGTCGCTCACGGGGCCGATGGGCAGGGTCACGGCGGCGTCGGCGACCCACCCGTCCAGCTCCACGCCGATGTCCACGGCCAGAACGTCCCCGCGGCTGAGCTCGTAGCCGCCCGGGATGCCGTGGACCACCATCGAGTTGGGTGAGACGCAGATGGAACCGGGGAAGCCCTTGTAGCCCTTGAAGACCGGCTCGGCGCCCTGAGAGCGGATGAAGCGTTCTGCTGCTTCGTCCAGCTCGGCGGTGGTGGTGCCGGGGCGGGCCTTGGCGCGCAGCAGGCGGTGACAGCGGGACAAGATGCGCCCGGACGCCGCGATCTTCTCGATCTCCTCGGGCGACTTCTTGACGATCACTTCGGCTGGGTCAGAGCTCCTCTTCCAGCTTGAGTGTGGCAAGCGTCGCGCGTATGTGGCCACTCACCTCGTCGGGGGAGCGGGTGCCGTCGAAGCGGCGCAGAATCCCCTCGCTCTCGTAGCGCTCCACCAGCGGCTTGGTCTGTTCGTGGAACACCTCGAGGCGGTGCTTCACGGTCTCGGGCTTGTCGTCGTCGCGCTGGACGAGCTGGGAGCCGTCCTGGTCGCAGAACCCCTCGTTCTTGGGCGGGTCGAAGTCCACGTGGTAGGTGTGGCCGTTGTCCCGGCACACGCGCCGCCCCGACAGCCGCTTGATCACTTCCTCGTCCGGGGCGTCGATCAGCAGCGTGGCGGTGAGCCGCCGGCCCAGCCCGGACAGGGCCTTCTCGAGCGACTCGGCCTGGGTCACGGTGCGGGGAAAGCCGTCCAGCAGGAAGCCGTCGCGGGCCTCGTCGGAGTCCACCCGCTTGGCGATCACGCGCGTGATCAGCTCGTCGGGCACCAGGTCGCCCCTGTCCATGTACTGCTTGGCCTCCCTGCCGAGGTCGGACTCCTCCTTCACCGCTGCGCGCAAGATGTCGCCGGTGGCGTAGTAGGGGAGGTCGAAGTCCTCCTTCAGGCGCGCGGCCTGGGTGCCCTTGCCGGCCCCGGGGGGCCCCAGCAGGATGAGGTTGAGCTCGCTCACGAGAGCCGGGAGGCTACTGATTGCCCGGTGCGCAGCCGGGTGACGGCTGGAGTCGACAGCTACTTCAGGAACCCTTCGTAGTTCCGCATCATCATCTGGGCTTCCAGCTGCTTCATGGTGTCCAGCGCCACACCCACCACGATCAGCAGCGAGGTGCCGCCAAAGGCGATCTGCGTAGAGGTGCCCGCCAGCAGCAGCGTGGGCAGAGCCGCCACCGCCGCCAGGTAGAGCGCGCCGGGGAACGTGAGCCGAGCCAGGATGCGGTCCAGGTACTCGGCGGTGGGGCGCCCCGGGCGCACGCCGGGCACGAACCCGCCGTATTTCTTGAGGTTGTCCGCCTGCTCCACCGGGTTGAACGTGACCGCGGTATAGAAGTAGGTGAAGAGGATGATCAGCAGGGACTCGCCCAGGATGTATGGGGCGCTCTGGTAGTTGAAGAAGGCCGAGAAGTCGCGCGCCCAGCCGGCATCTGAAACCTGTCCGACGGTGGGGGGGAACGCCATCAGCGAGGCGGCGAAGATCACGGGGATCACGCCGGCCATGTTCACGCGCAGCGGCAGGTAGGTGGAGCCGCCGCCGGACATCCGCCGTCCCACCACTCTCTTGGCGTACTGCACGGGGATCCGCCGCTGGCCCTCCTGCACGAACACCACGGCCACGATCACCAGCAGCGCCAGGAAGGGCATCATCACCTTGAACACCTGGTCGCCGCTGCTCCACCACTGGCTGATGCCGTTGGGCAGGCCCGAGACGATGCTGGCGAAGATCATCAGCGAAATCCCGTTGCCGATGCCGCGCTGGGTGATCAGCTCGCCCAGCCACATGACCAGCACGCAGCCGGCGGTGAGCGTGACGATCACGACGAACACGCGGCCGAAGGTGAAGCTGTCGAAGACCTGCTCGCCCCCGGCCTGGCTGCGGAACAGGAACACGTAACCGACGGACTGGCCGAAGGCCAGGCCCACGGTGAGGTAGCGCGTGTACTGGGTGATCTTCTGCTGGCCGACCTCGCCCTCCTTGCGCAGCTTCTCCAGCGAGGGCACGACCACCTGCATCAGCTGCAGGATGATCGAGGCCGTGATGTACGGCATGATCCCCAGCGCGAAGATCGCGAAGCGTTGCAGGGAGCCGCCGGAGAAGAGATTGAGCAGGCCCAGCGCGCCGCCGCCGCTGAAGGTCTCCTGCAGGCGCTCGACGGCGTCCACGTTCACGCCGGGCGCGGGAACGTGCGCGCCGAGGCGGTAGAGGGCGAGCATCGCGGCGGCGAAGAGCAGCTTCTTCCGGATGTCGGCGATCCGGAGTGAGGTGACCAGCGTCTTGAGCATGCGTCTAGTCCTCGAGGACTTGAGCTGTGCCGCCCGCCGCCTCGATCTTCTCGCGCGCGGTGGCGGAGAAGGCGTGGGCGTGCACGGTGAGCGCCTTGGACAGCTCCCCGCGGCCGAGCACCTTCACAGGCACGTCCCGGCGCGTGGCCAGGCCGGCCGAGGACAGCGCCTGCGGCGTGACCTCGGCGCCCTTCTCGAAGCGCTTCTCGAGGTCGTCCAGGTTCACGGGCTGGGTGGCGGTGCGGAACCTCTCGAAGGGCATCGACTTCTTCATGTGCGGGCCCTTGAGCTTGCGCATCCGCATGTGGATGGGCATCTGCCCGCCCTCGAAGTTGGGCCTGCTTTTCGCGCCCGAGCGCGAGCCCGCGCCCTTGTGGCCGCGGCCGGAGGTCTTGCCCATGCCAGATCCCTCGCCCCTGCCGACGCGCTTGCGCCGGTGGGTGGAACCCTTGGCGGGCTTGAGATTGTGCAGGCCCTTCAGCTCTTCGGCCATCACTTCACCTCTACGAGATGCGAGACCGAGTTGATCAGCCCGCGCACCGCGTCGTTCTCGGAGCGGTCCGCTCTCTTGCCGATGCGGCCCACGCCGAGCGTTCGCAGCGTGGCCCGCTGGCGCTTGGAGGAGCCGTTGGAGGAGCGCACCTGGGTGATCGTGAGCTTCTTGGCGGCCATCAGACGGTCTCCGGCTCCGGCTGCGCCTCGGGGGCGGCGCCGTTCGGCTGGGAGTCACCGCCGTCCAGGCCCAGCACCTGCGCCACCGTGAGGCCACGCAGCTCGGCGACCTCCTCGGGACGGCGCAGCGACTGCAGCCCGGCCATGGTGGCCTTTACGAGGTTGATCGGGTTCTGGCTGCCCAGCGACTTGGACAGCACGTCCTTGATGCCGGCCAGCTCGAGCACCGCGCGCACGCCGCCTCCGGCGATCACCCCGGTACCGGGGGAGGCCGGCTTGAGCAGCACGCGCGAGGCCGAGTGCACACCGGTCACGTGGTGGGTGATCGTAAAACCGTGCATCGGCACCTCGTAGAGATCGCGGCGGGCGCGCTCGACGCCCTTCTGGATCGCCACGGGGACCTCGTTGGCCTTGCCGTAGCCCACGCCGACCTTGGACTTCTCATCACCCACGACAACCAGCGCCGTGAACGAGAAGCGCCGGCCGCCCTTGACCACCTTGGCCACGCGGTTGATCTCGACCACGCGCTCCTGGAGGTCGGACTCGCGCCCGCGACCGCCCTGTTGCCTGTTGCTCTCTCTGGCCATCAGTCTCTCCGAAAGGTATCTAGAACCGCAGGCCGCCCTCGCGCGCACCTTCGGCCAGGGCGCGCACACGCCCGTGGTAGCGGTAGCCGCCGCGGTCGAACACGCAGGCCTCCACGCCGGCGCTCTTGGCGCGCTCGGCGATCAACTCTCCGACCTTGGTGGCCTGATCCATGGGCTTCAGCTCGCGAAGGTCCGGCTCGATCCACGACACCGACGCCAGCGTGCGGCCGGCGCGGTCGTCGATGAGCTGCACCGCCAGGCCGCGGTTGGAGCGGAACACCGACAGCCGCGGCGTCTCCGCGCTGCCGGACACCTTGGCCCGCACGCGCCGGCGGCGGCGCAGGCGCGCGGTGCGGTGGTCCTTGGCGGTCCTGGCACTCATGCGCGCTTGCCGACCTTCCTGGCCACGTACTCGTCGCGGTAGCGGATGCCCTTGCCCTTGTAGGGCTCCGGGGGGCGCTTCTCGCGGATCTGCGCCGCGATCTCGCCGACCACCTGCTTGGAGATGCCGCGCACCACGATCTCGGTGGGGACCGGCACCTCGAACTCGATCCCGTCGGGCGCCTTGACCGGCACGGAGTGCGAGTAGCCGAGCGCCAGCTCCAGGTCTGAGCCCCTGAGCTGGGCGCGGTAGCCCACGCCCTGGATCTGGAGGCGCTTCTCGAACCCTTCGGTCACGCCCTGCACCATGTTGGCGATCAGGCTGCGGGTGAGGCCGTGCAGCGCACGGTGCTCGCCGCGGTCGGTCGGGCGCTTGACCAGCACCTCGTTGTCCTCCTGCTCGACCGTGAGGTCCTTCGAGACGCGTTCGGTGAGCTCGCCCTTCGGGCCGTTCACGCGTACGAGCTCGGGCTCGATCGACACGAGCACGCCCTCGGGCAGGGGAATCGGCTGCTTTCCGATCCTCGACATGGCTACCAGACCCTTGCTACCAGCTCGCCGCCCACGCGGGCGCGGCGCGCATCGTGGCCGGTCATGACCCCACGGGAGGTGGACACGATTGCCGTACCCATCCCGCCGAAGATCCTCGGGACCTCGTCGGCGGAGACGTACCGGCGGCGGCCGGGCTTGGACACCCGCTCCATGCCGAGGATCACGGGCTTGCGGCTCTCGGTGTACTTGAGCGTCACGCGCAGCGTCTGGCCCACCCGCCCGGGCTCCACCGCGTAGCTCTCCACGTAGCCCTGCTCGGTGAGGATGCGGGCCACCTCGGTCTTAAGGCGGGATGCCGGGAGCTGCACGTCGTCGTGGTCGGCCTGCAGGCCGTTGCGGATGCGGGTGAGCAGATCTGCGATCGGATCGGTCATTGATTACCAGGAGCTCTTGGTCATCCCGGGGACCTGGCCCTCGTGGGCGTGGTCGCGCAGGCAGATGCGGCACAGCCCGAACTTGCGCAGGTAGGCGCGCGGGCGGCCGCACTTGCGGCAGCGGTTGTAGTCGCGTGTCTTGTACTTGGAGGGGCGCTGCTGGCGCACCCTCTGCGAGGTCTTGGCCATCTACTCGCCTTCCTCCTTTGAAGTCGTTTCCCCTTCTTCGCCCTCTTCGCCCTCTTCGGGACGCACGTGCTTCTCGTAGGCCTCGGGGTTCTCCTCTTTGAGCTGCTCGAGGGCGGCCTGCTCGGCCTCGGCCCGCAGGCGGGCCTCCTCGTGGCGCCGCTCCTCCTCCGCATCCTCCTCGGCCGTCCGGGCCTGACCGGGGCGGCCTTCCGCCTGGAAGGGCATGCCCAGGGCGAGGAGCAGCGCGAAGCCCTCCTCGTCGGTCTCCGCCGTGGTGGTGATCGTCACGTCGAGGCCACGCACCTGGTCGATCGCGTCGTAGTCGATCTCCGGGAAGATGAGCTGCTCGCGCACGCCCATGGTCCAGTTGCCACGGCCGTCGAACGAGCGCGGGCTCAGGCCACGGAAGTCGCGCACGCGCGGGAGGGCGATCGACATCAGGCGGTCGAGGAACTCCCACATGCGCGCGCCGCGCAGCGTGACCGAGAGGCCCACGGGCATCTCCTCGCGCAACTTGAAGTTCGCGATCGACTTGCGGGCGCGGCGGACGTTGGGCTGCTGCCCGGCGATCGTGGCCAGCTGCTCCTGGGCGGCCTCGAGCATCTTGGAATCCTGCTTGGCCTCGCCCACGCCCATGTTCAGCGTGATCTTCTGCAGCCGCGGCACTTGCATCGGGTTCGCGTACTCGAACTGCTTGACCAGCTGGGGACGGATCTCGTCCTCGTAGCGCGTCTTCAGGCGGGGCGTGATCGTTGCCTCCGGAAGAGAAGGCGAAGCATTCTTCGTCCGTGCCGAATCCTTCACGGCCATCAGTCGAGATCCTGTCCGGACTTCTTGGCCACGCGCACGCGGCGGCCGCCCTCGCGCTTGATGCCCACGCGCGTGGGGGTGTCGTCCTTGGGGTCGAGCAGCATCACGTTTGACACGTGGATCGGGCCCTCGACCTCGATCACGCCGCCGATCTCCTGGGCGCGCTGGGTGTCGACCAGCGTGCGAGGCCGCTGGTGGCGCTTCTGGATGTTCATGCCCTCCACGAACACGCGCTGGCGCTCGGGCTCGGTGCGCAGCACGCGGCCGGTCTTGCCGCGGTCCTTCCCCGAGATCACCTTCACCTGGTCGTCGCGGCGGACCTTCATCTTCGCCTTGCGTGCCATGTTCAGAGCACCTCCGGCGCGAGCGAGACGATCCTCATGAAGTTGCGCTCGCGCAGCTCGCGAGCCACGGGCCCGAAGATGCGCGTGCCACGCGGGCTGTTGCCCACGTCGAGCAGGACCGCGGCGTTCTCGTCGAAGGCGATGTAGGTGCCGTCGTCGCGGCCGAACTGCTTGCGGGTGCGCACCACCACGGCGCGCACGATCTCGCCCTTGCGGACCGACCCGTGCGGGATGGCCTGCTTGACGGTGGCGGTGATGATGTCGCCCACGCCGGCGTAACGGCGGCTGGAGCCGCCCTGCACACGGATGCAGAGGATCTCGCGCGCACCGGTGTTGTCGGCCACCCGGAGGCGGCTCTCCTGCTGGATCATCTGACGGCCGTCATCTGGCCTTGTCCACCACTTCCACGAGGCGCCAGCGCTTGCTCCGCGACAGTGGGCGGCTCTCCACCACGCGGACGGTGTCGCCGGTGTTCGCCTCGTTGCGCTCGTCGTGTGCGTGCAGCTTGGACGAGGTGCGCACGATCTTGCCGTAGGTACGGTGCTGGCGCGCGAAATCGATCCGGACGGTGATCGTCTTGTCGCCGCCGTCGGAGACCACCAGGCCCTGTCGCACGCGCGGGCTGCCGGTACCGGCACGCTCGGCCGGCGGAGTGCCCTCGCGAGGGCCCCCACGCGGGCCCTCGGCCTGGCGCTTCTCCTTGCTGCGCGCGCGGTAACGGCGCCGGACCTCGGCGTTGCGGCGGCGCTTCTCGGCGCGCTCGGCGATCCGCTCCTCCACGCCGCGCTGCGGACGCGCCTCGCCCGAGTGGGCCGAGCGCTCGCGCCGGCGGCGCTCCTTCGGGGAGAGCTGCTCCTTGGGCGCGTCTGGCTCCGCTACGGCCTCGGGCTCGTCGGCCGCGTCGGCGAGCTCCTCGTCGGGGGTCTCCTCCACCGCGTCGCCGGCGTCCTCGGCCAGCTCCTCCGCGGGAGTCTCCTCCACGGCGGCGTCGTCAGACGGGACGTCCTCGGCCGGAGCCTCGGGCTCGGGGCTCTGCTGCTCAGTTGTCTCTTCGTTGGTCTCTTCGTCAGCCATCGCTGTTCTGCCTTCGCAACTCGGCCTCGACGTCCAGCGAGCGTTCGCGCGCCACTGTGAGACCCCTTGCCAGATCCTTCTTCGCGTGCATCATGCCCGCCGTGTTCTCGAGCTGTCCGGTCGCGTGCTGAAAGCGCAGGTTGAACAGCTCCTGCCGCGAACGGCCGACGAACTCCACCAGGGACGGGTCGTCCAGATTGTGCACATCCACCGGCTTCACTGCTCCCCGGCCCCCTCGCGGTACACGAACTTGGTCCTGATGGGGAGCTTGTGGCCCGCCAGGCGCATGGCGTCACGCGCGAGGTCCTCAGGCACGCCCGAGAGCTCGAACATCACGCGGCCGGGCTTGATCACCGCCACCCACCCCTCGGGGGAGCCCTTGCCGGAGCCCATGCGGGTCTCGGCCGGCTTCTGGGTGACGGGCTTGTCCGGGAAGACGTTGATCCAGACCTTGCCGCCTCGCCTGATCTTGCGGGTCATGGCGATGCGGGCGGCCTCGATCTGGCGGTTGGTGACCCAGCCGCAATCGATCGCCTTCAGGCCGTACTCGCCGAATCCGACGGTCGTCCCGCCCTTGGCGAAGCCGGCCCTTCGGCCGCGGTGCTGCTTGCGGTGCTTTACGCGCTTGGGCTGGAGCATCAGCCTGTGCCCCCTTGTGGGGTGCGCCCGCCGCCTCCGCCTCCGCCGCGCGCCTCGGCCCCTCCGGGGCCTCCGCCACGGCCGCCACGCGGACCGCCGCGTCCACGCCCTCCGGCCCCTCCGGCCCCTCCGGGGCCTCCGCCACGACCCGGTCCTCCGCCACCCGCTCCGGGCCGTGCCGGGCCTCCGCCACGGCCCGACGCCTGCTGGGGCGCCTCGAGCTCGGTGAGGTCCTGGGCGAAGCCCTTGGGCATGATCTCGCCCTTGTTGACCCACACCTTCACGCCGATCCGGCCGAAGGTGGTCTTGGCCTCGAAGAAGCCGTAGTCGATGTCCGCGCGGATGGTGTGCAGCGGCACGCGTCCGTCGGAGTAGCTCTCGGTGCGCGCCATCTCGGCGCCGCCCAGGCGGCCCGACACCTGCACACGCACCCCCTTGGCGCCCGAGCGCATGGCCGACGTGAGCGAGCGCTTCATCGCGCGGCGGAAGGCCACGCGGTTCACCAGCTGCTCGGCGATCGACTGGGCCACGAGCTTGGCGTCCAGCTCGGGACGCTTGATCTCGAGGATGTTCACCTTCACGGCCTTGTCGGTCATCTTGTGGAGCTCCTTGCGCAGAGCGTCCACCTCGCTACCCGACTTGCCGATCACGATGCCCGGCCGGGCAGTATGGATGTTCACCTCGACTTCGGCCTTGTTCTTGCGGATCGTGATGTCCGACAGGCCGGCGTGGCTCAGCTTGTTGTCGATGTGCTCGCGGATGCGGATGTCCTCGAGCAGGTAGTCGCTGAACTCGCGCTCGGAGAACCAGGTCGACTTCCAGTCGTGGATGTAGCCGACGCGCATGGCCTCGGGGTGGACCTTCTGACCCATGGCTAGGCCTCCTCGCCGGTCGTGGTGAGAGTGATCGTCATGTGGCTGGTGCGCTTGTTGATGCGCGTGGCGCGGCCCTGCGCCCGCGGCCGGAAGCGCTTGATCGTCGGGCCCTCGTCAACGAAGCAGCGCGAGATGCTCAGGTCCTCGGGGTCCAGCTCGAAGTTGTTCTCCGCGTTGGCGACCGCCGACTCGAGCAGCTTCGAGATGTCTGTGGCCGCATGCCGCGGGGTGTGGGAGAGGATCGCGCGGGCGTCGTCCAGGCGCTTGCCGCGAATGTGGTCCATCACCAGGCGGGCCTTACGCGGAGCGCTGCGCACGTACTTGGCCTGCGCGCGCACGGCCACGGCGCCGCTCTTGTCGCGCGGTGCCGGCCGGGTGATGGACGAGGACTCGTCGCGCTTGGCAGTGGCAACCTCGGCGGCCCCACGGCGGCGGCCGCGCTTGGGCTTCTCCTCAGCCTCTGCCGTTTCTGCCGATGCCGACTCATCCTCCGGCGCCCTACCACCCTGCGCCGTGTCGTGGTCCTCGAGGCGGGCGATCAGGTCGTCCTTCTTGCCGCTCTTGGGAAGCTCGCGCTGCTCCAGCTCGGCCTTGAGCTCCTCGACCGTGAGGTCGGCGTATGCGGTCCTCTCGGCCATCAGCGCATCTTCACCCGTTCGGATCCGGCGTGGCCGCGGAACAGGCGCGTGGGCGCGAACTCGCCCAGCTTGTGGCCCACCATCGACTCGGACACGAACACGGGCACGTGCTTGCGCCCGTCGTGCACGGCGATCGTGTGGCCCACCATCTCCGGGAAGATCGTGGAGGTCCGCGACCAGGTCTTGATCATCTGCTTGGTGCCCGACTCGTTCATTGCCTCAATGCGCGCCATCAGGCGCTCTTCCACGAACGGGCCCTTCTTGGACGAGCGGCTCATCTAGATGGTCCTTTCTTGGCCCGCGTACCCGCGGGGGCGCGCCAGACCAAGCTGGGCGGCGCGCGCGGCCGAAGCAGGTAGCAGAGCTACCTGCGAGGACGTGGGTGACGATCCAGCGCCGGTATGGCGCGTCATCCGTGGGTGCGTGGGGCGAGGAAGGGCCATCTACTACCTCCCACCCTTCTTGCCGCGCCGGCGGCCACGGACGATGTAACGGTCGGACTGCTTGCGCTTCTTGCGGGTGCGGTAGCCCAGCGTGGGCACGCCCCAGGGCGTGACCGGGTGGCGGCCCGCCGTGGTGGAGCCCTCGCCGCCGCCGTGCGGGTGGTCGACGGGGTTCATCGCCGTGCCGCGGGTCTGGGGGCGGCGACCCTTGTGGCGCGAGCGCCCGGCCTTGCCCAACTCGATGTTCTGGTGCTCGGCGTTGCCGATCGAGCCGATCGACGCCCGGCACTCGGCACGCACCATGCGCATCTCCCCCGAGGGCAGGCGCAGCGTGGCGTAGTCGCCCTCCTTCGCGACCAGCTGGATCGCGGTGCCCGCCGAGCGGCCAATCTGGCCGCCGCGGCCGGGAGACAGCTCCACGTTGTGCACCGTGGTGCCCGTGGGGATGCTGGCCAGCGGCAGGCAGCTGCCCGCCTGGATCTCGGCGCCGGGGCCCGACTGCACCGTGGCACCCACGCGCAGGCGAGCCGGGGCCAGGATGTAGGCCTTGTCGCCGTCGGCGTAGTGGATCAGCGCGATGTAGGAGCTGCGGTTGGGGTCGTACTCGATCGCTGCCACGCGGGCGGGCACGCCGTCCTTGCGCCGCTTGAAGTCGATCTTGCGGTACCTGCGCTTGGCCCCGCCGCCGCGGTGGCGCGAGGTGATGCGCCCATGGACGTTGCGCCCGCCGGACTTCGTGATCCCCTCCACCAGCGACTTCTCGGGGTGCTTCTTGGTCACCTCGGCGCGGTCGGAGTAGGTGGCGAACCGGCGGCCGGGGCTGGTGGGCTTGTGCTTTCTGATCGCCATCAGTCGGTCTCCGTCCCCTCGAACAGCTCGATCGAGTCGTCGGGGTGCAGCGTGACCACGGCCTTCTTCCACTGCCGGCGCTTGCCGGAGTGGAAGCCGCGGCGCTTTGGCTTGGGCTTGACGTTCTGGGTCCGCACACCCACGACGCGTACGCCGAAGATCTCCTCGATCGCCTGGCGCACCTGGGGCTTGCTCGCGCGCTCGTGGATGCGAAACGTGTACTTGTTGGCCGCGAGCAGGGCGTAGCTCTTCTCGCTGATCACGGGCCGAACGATCACGCTGCGGGCGTTCACTTGGAAGCCTCCTCGGCACCGGCCACGCGGGTCAGGTGGTCGAGGGCGTCGGGGGAGGCCACCAGCCGGGCGGCGCCGATCACGTCGGCCACTCCCACGGCGGAGGCGTGCAGCACGGTGGCGTTCCCCAGGTTGCGGAACGAGAGCACGGCGTTCTCCTCCCCGTCCGCCAGCACGATCAGGGCGCGGCCGCCGTCGCCGAAGCCGTCGAGTGCCTTGGCCGCGACCTTGGTGGCCGGGGAGTCGAAGGAGCCCGTGTCCACAGCGGCGAGCGAGCCGCGATCGGCGTGCAGCGACAACACCGCCCTCAGCGCGCGCTTGCGCTCCTTGCGGTTCACCTTGACTGTGTAGCTGCGCGGCTTGGGGCCGAAGGCGACGCCGCCGCCGGTGCGCTGCGGGCTGGAGAGGGCGCCCGCGCGGGCACGGCCGGTGCCCTTCTGGCGCCAGGCCTTGGCGCCGGTCATGGCCACCTCGCCGCGGGTGCGCGTGGACGCGCTGCCCTGGCGGCGGGCGTTGAGCTCCGCGCGCACGCAGCGGTGCACGAGCGGCTCGTGGAAGGACTCGCCGAAGACGGCCTCGTCGAGGTCGACCTTGCCGCTCTTGCCACCGATGTAGGGCGCCTGGATCGCCATCAGGCGTCCGTCCTTATCTCCACGATGCCGCCCTTGGGCCCGGGCACCGAGCCGCGGACCAGGAGCAGGTTCTCCTCGGGGCGCACGTCCACCACGCGCAGTCCCTTCTGGGTGATGCGCTTGTTACCCATCTGGCCGGGACCGCGGACGCCCTTGAACACGCGCGAGGGCGTGGAAGCGGCGCCGATCGAGCCCGGCGCGCGCACGTTGTGCGAACCGTGGGACGCCGGGCCGCGGCTGAAGTTGTGGCGCTTGATCGTGCCCGCGAAGCCCTTGCCCTTCGACGTGCCGGAGATCTTCACGGTCTGGCCGGGCTCGAACATGTCGGCCACCTTCACCTCGGTACCCACCTCGAGCGTCTCGCCCACCTCGTCGCGGAACTCGGCCAGGCGGCGCAGCGGCGGGGCGTCGGCCTTCTTGAGGTGACCCATCTGGCCCTTGGTCAGCCTCTTCTCGCGCGCGGCGCCGAAGCCCAGCTGGATCGCGTCATAGCCGTCGCGCTCGGCGCGGCGGATGGCCGTCACCCAACAGGGGCCGGCCTCCAGCGCGGTCACGCGCTCCACACGACCGTCCTCGGGGTCGAAGACCTGGGTCATGCCCAACTTGCGTCCCAACAGAGCGCCCATCAGATCAGCTGGATCTGAATGTCGACTCCAGCCGGCAGATGGTCGAGCCGCTGGAGCGAGTCGACCGTCTTGGGCGTGGGCTGGAGGATGTCGATCAGGCGCTTGTGCGTGCGGATCTCGAAGTGCTCGCGCGAGTCCTTGTCCTTGAACGGCGAGCGGATGACGCAGTACACGTTCTTCTCGGTCGGCAGCGGCACGGGACCCGAGATGCTGGCGCCGGTGCGCTGAGCCGTCTCCACGATCTCGCGGGCAGCCGTCTCTATCGCCGAGTGGTCGTAGGCCTTGAGCCGGATCCGGATCTTGTTCTGGGTGAGAGTTGCCATGTGAGTTTGTCTCTAGAGACAGATTCGGGGGCGAGTCGAAAAAGAACTCGCCCCCGGAAACTGCGTGTGGCCTTACGGGCCTACTTCTCGATCGAGGACACCACCCCGGATCCGACGGTCCTGCCGCCCTCGCGGATGGCGAAGCGCAGGCCCTCGTCCATGGCGATCGGCTGGATCAGCTCCACGTCCATCTCCACGTTGTCGCCCGGCATGACCATGTCCACTCCCTCGGGGAGGTTGGCCACGCCCGTCACGTCGGTGGTGCGGAAGTAGAACTGCGGCCGGTAGCCGTTGAAGAACGGCGTGTGGCGGCCGCCCTCCTCCTTCTTTAGGCAGTAGACCTGGGCCTTGAACTTGGTGTGGGGGGTGATCGAGCCCGGCTTGCAGAGCACCTGCCCGCGCTCGATGTCCTCGCGCTTGGTGCCTCGCAGCAGGCAGCCGACGTTGTCGCCGGCCTGGCCCTCGTCGAGGATCTTGCGGAACATCTCGACACCGGTGACCACCGTCTTGTCGGTGTTCTCCTTGATGCCGACGATCTCGACCTCCTCGCCGGTCTTCACGACGCCCTGCTCGATGCGGCCGGTGGCCACCGTGCCGCGGCCGGTGATCGAGAACACGTCCTCGACCGGCATCAGGAACGGGCGGTCCAGCGGTCGCTCGGGCTGCGGGATGTAGGTGTCCAGCGCCTCCGCCAGCTCGAGGATCTTCTGCTTCTGCTCCTCGTCGCCCTCGAGCGCCTTCAGGGCGGAGCCCTTGATGAAGGGGATCTCGTCGCCCGGGAAGTCGTATTCCTTGAGCAGGTCCTTGACCTCCTCCTCGACCAGCTCGAGCAGCTCCTCGTCGTCGACCATGTCGACCTTGTTGAGGAACACCACGACGTAGGGCACGCCCACCTGGCGGGCGAGCAGGATGTGTTCGCGCGTCTGGGGCATGGGGCCGTCGGCCGCCGAGACCACCAGGATGGCGCCATCCATCTGCGCCGCGCCGGTGATCATGTTCTTCACGTAGTCGGCGTGACCGGGGCAGTCGACGTGTGCGTAGTGGCGGTTGTCGGTCTGGTACTCCACGTGGGAGGTCGCGATCGTGATGCCGCGCTCCTTCTCCTCGGGAGCGTTGTCGATCTCGGCGAAGCTCTTGGCCTCGCCGCCGCCCTGCGCCTCGGCCAGGACGGTGGTGATCGCCGCCGTCAGCGTGGTCTTGCCGTGGTCGATATGACCGATGGTGCCGACGTTGCAGTGCGGCTTGTCGCGCTCGAACTTCTCCTTCGCCACTGGGAACTGCTCCTTTCAAAAACTGGTGTGAGGCCGGCTCCGCGCTCTGGCGAAGGCGAACCTCCGAAACATACTCTTATGCGCTCCCTGTAGGAGTCACGCGCTCGCTCCGACCGGCTCGCCGGTCCGGTGCTCGACGATCTCCTCGGCGATGTTGCCGGGGACCTCCTCGTAACGGTCGAACTGCATCGAGTAGTTCGCCCGCCCCTGCGTGTTTGAGCGCAAGTCGGTTGCGTATCCGAACATCGAGGACAGCGGAACGCTGGCCTGGACGGCGATCGCGTTGCCGCGCGGCTCCTGTGCCTCCACGCGACCGCGGCGACTCGACAGGTCGCCGATCACGGTGCCCAGGAAGTCGTCGGGCGTGGTGACCTCAACCGCCATCACGGGCTCGAGCAGCACGGGCTTGGCGCGCCGCGCCGCCTCCTTCGCGGCCATCGATCCGGCCACCTTGAAGGCGATCTCCGAGGAGTCGGTGTCGTGGTACTTGCCGTCGGTGAGCGTCACACGGACGTCCACCATCGGAAAGCCGGCCTTCACGCCGGACTCCAGCGCCTCCTCGATCCCCTTCTGGACGGCGGGAATGAACTCGGAGGGCACCGAGCCGCCCTTGATCTTGTTCACGAAGTCAAAGCCCTCGCCGGGCGCGGGCTCCATGTTGATGTAAACCACGCCGTACTGGCCCGAGCCGCCGGTCTGGCGGATGAACTTGCCCTCGACCTTTTTCGCCTCGCCGCGCACGGTCTCGCGGTAGGCCACCTGGGGGCGGCCCACGCCGGCCTCCACGTTGAACTCGCGCTTCATGCGGTCGACGATCACCTCGAGGTGCAGCTCGCCCATGCCGGAGATCACGGTCTGGCCGGTCTCGTCGTCGGTGCGCACCTGGAAGGTGGGGTCCTCCTCGGCCAGACGGGCGAGGGCCACGCCCATCTTCTCCTGGTCGACCTTGGTCTTCGGCTCGATCGACACGTGCACCACCGGCGCCGGGAAGGAGATGGTCTCCAGGCGAATCGGGTGGTCGGGCGCGCACAGAGTATCGCCGGTGGAGGTCTGCTTGAGGCCCACGCCGGCAGCGATGTCGCCCGCGTAGACCGTCTCCTCCTCCTCGCGGTGGTTGGCGTGCATCATCAGGATGCGCCCCACGCGCTCGGTGCGGCCGGTCGATGAGTTGAGGATGCGCCCGCCGGCGTCGAGCGAGCCGGAGTAGACGCGGAAGTAGGTGAGCTTGCCGACGAAGGGATCGGACATGACCTTGAATGCCAGCGCCGAGAAGGGTGCGTCGTCGGAGGGCTCGCGGATGGCGGGCGTCTCCGAGCCGTTGTCCGAGCCCTTAACGGCGGGCTCGAGGCCTTCCATCGGAGGCACGTCGAGCGGGCTCGGCAGGTAGTCCACCACCGCGTCGAGCAGGGGCTGCACGCCCTTGTTCTTGAACGAGGAGCCGCACATCACCGGGAAGATGGAGATGTCCAGAGTGGCCTTGCGAATGTCCTCGCGCAGGCGGTCGGCCTCGATCGGCTTCTCCTCGAGGTAGTCCTCCATGAGCTGCTCGTCGTAGTCGGCCAGCGCCTCGACCAGGTGCGTGCGCGCCTCGGTGGCGGCGTCCTGCATGTCGGCGGGGATGTCCTCGAGGCCCCACTCCTGGCCGAGGTCGTCCTTGTAGACGACGGCCTTCATGGTCACGAGGTCCACGATGCCCTTGAACTCGGACTCAGAGCCGATCGGCAGCTGGATGGGGATCGCGCTGCCGGCGCCCTTGGTCTTGCCGTCGGCGCCCAGGCGGTCCTTCATCGTCTGGACCGAGCCGTCGAAGTCGGCTCCGACGCGGTCCATCTTGTTGATGTAGGCGATGCGCGGAACGCGGTACTTGTCGGCCTGGCGCCACACCGTCTCCGACTGGGGCTCCACGCCGGCGACGGAGTCGAACAGCGCGATCGCGCCGTCGAGCACCCGCAGGGAGCGCTCAACCTCGACCGTGAAGTCCACGTGGCCGGGCGTGTCGATGATGTTGATGCGGTGGTCGTTCCAGGAGGCCGTAGTGGCGGCGGAGGTGATGGTGATCCCGCGCTCCTGCTCCTGCTCCATCCAGTCCATGACCGCGGCGCCCTCGTGGACCTCGCCCATCTTGTGGGTGCGGCCGGTGTAGAAGAGGATGCGCTCGGTCGTCGTCGTCTTGCCCGCGTCGATGTGGGCCATGATTCCGATGTTGCGCGTCTTCTCTAGTACGACCTTGCGTGGCATGAGGTTCCTGGTGGTTTCGGTTCGGTAGCGATGGTGGAGCGGTGCTGCGGGCGGTTCTCGGGCAGAAAAAAGGCCCGTGCCGGGCCCTGCTTCAAAGCCGTATGCCCGGATGAGGTCTATGTAGTCTGAGTCTCCATTCGACGTGAAGCGTCCGGACGGCGGAACGGGAGGCGACGCACCGGACCAGCCCGGCCCCCGCAGGGGCGCGAGCGACGGTCGAGGATAGCAGAGGGTCAGCGCCATTCCCAGACGGCGAGCGGGTTTGCGGGCGGTCCGGCGCGGGCGGGTACGCTCCGCCGCCATGGAGGCCTCCCCGACCCTGCCAAACCGTGTTCTCGGCGCCCTTCGCGACGCGGGCGTGGTGTCGATCGCGGTGCTGGTGCTGGGAGTGCTGGGCGGGCTCGCACTGATCGTCGCGGAGCTGTCCCCGGTGATCACGATCGAGGTGCTCACCACGGGCACCTGCCAGGAGATCGCCGATGCCCAGGTGCGCGACGCGTGCGAGGTGGACGGCATCGAGCAGCACGGCGGCGCCTTCATCCTGTTGGGGGTCCTAGCGGTCGTCATGGCGGTGGGCGCCGCCCGCCGCGCCAGCCGGCCGGCGGCGCTGGCGCTGATCGTGGTGGCGATCGTGGTCGTGGTGTTCGTGGTGCTTCGCGACCTGCCCAAGGCCAATGAGACCGGGCTGGTGGGCATCCGCTATGAGCAGGCCGAGGCCGGACCGGACGTTGGTCTCTACTTGGCCGTGATCGGCGCCGCGCTGTGCGCCGCGGCCGGGGCGCTGCGGCTCACGCCGCGCTTCAACGAGCCGCTTTAGTAGCTACCAACGGTAGTGCGCGAACGCTTTGTTCGCCTGGGCCATGCGGTAGATGTCGTCCTTGCGCTTGTAGGCCAGCCCCTGCTGGGACTGTGCGTCCAGCAGTTCGGCGGCCAGGCGATCCGCCATCGACTTCTCGCGCCGGCGGCGGGCGAATTCCACGAGCCAGCGGATCGCGAGGGTGCGGGCGCGCGGAGGGGGAACCTCGACCGGCACCTGGTAGGTGGCGCCGCCCACGCGGCGGGAGCGAACCTCGAGCACCGGGGTGAGGCTCTTGATCGAGTTCTCCAGCGCCACCACCGGCTCCTCGCCCGACTTGCGGGAGAGGTCATCGAGCGCGTGGTAGACGATCGACTCGGCGGTGGACTTCTTGCCGTCCACCATCACCTTGTTGATCAGCTGCTGCACGAGCTTGGACCCGTGCAGGGCGTCGGCGTCGATGGGGCGAGCCCCGGCTGGAGCGCGGCGCGGCATCAGCTACTCAGCGCGCCTTGGCCCCGTAGGCGGAGCGGCTCTTCTTGCGGTCGCTCACGCCCGAGGCGTCGAGCGTGCCGCGCACGACCTTGTAGCGCACGCCCGGAAGGTCCTTCACGCGTCCGCCGCGGATGAGCACCACGGAGTGCTCCTGCAGGTTGTGCCCCTCGCCCGGGATGTAGGAGGTGACCTCCATCCCGTTGGTCAGCCGCACGCGCGCGACCTTGCGCAGCGCGGAGTTCGGCTTCTTGGGCGTGACGGTGTACACGCGCGTGCACACGCCTCGCCTCTGGGGAGCGGCGATCCGCTTCTTGCCGCCTTGCCCGGACTTCAGACCCGGGGTGGCCACCTTCTTCTTTGGGCTCTTGCGACCCTTGCGGACAAGCTGATTGATGCTCGGCATGCGGCGCGGGATGGTAGCAGCGGGCCGCTGCGGCCCCGCTGGGAGCGCGGTCGAGCGCTAGGCGGGCTGCGCCTCGGCGGCCCGCATGGGCGCCGGGGTGAGCCAGGCGGCCACGATCACCAGCGCGAACGCCAGCGACTGGACCACGATGCCGAGAGCGTCGCCGGGCATCGGGTCGCCGAAGACCACGAAGCCACCGGTGATCGCCGAGACGTTGGCGGCGGCGCTGGTCATCGTGATGACCGGAACGGCCTCGCCCTTCTGCAGGCCGCGGGCGGAGGCGTAGAAGGCGACGGCCGAAGCCAGCAGGCAGGTAAGCAGCCACGGCGAGGCGAGGCCGGCGACAAGGCCCTGGTCGCCGACGCCACCGGTGAGCGCCTTTATGGCCACATCGGACACGCCGAACAGGACGCCCGCGGCCATGCCAAGCAGCACGCCGTGATGATGGTGGCTGGCGCCGAGGCGCGGGGAGAGCACCAGCAGGGCGCCCACCGTCAGGAGGCCGAACTCGAATGCGATCATGCCCGCCAGCGAGTAGCCGGACTGCGCGCCGCCGTCGGTGGGCAGCGTGACCGCGATCAACGTGAGGCCGAGAGCGGTGAGGCCCACGCCCCACCACTGGCGGTTGCCCAGCTTGAAGCCGAAGACGCGGTCGGCGAGCACGGTGAGGAACACCAGCCCGCCGGAGATAACGGCCTGCACGAGCGAGAGCGGCGCCAGTGTCAGGGCGGCCACGTGGAGGATCCAGGCGCCCAGCGCCACGAGCATGCCGATCGCGAACCACCTGCTCTTGTAGAGCCCGATCGCGCTGCGCAGCGGATGGCGCATGGTCACGTCCGGAGCGGCGCACGCGCCGCGATGCTTCAGCAGGAAGCCGAGGTTGGTCGTGAGAGCGCAGAGCAGCGCCAGCAGGATGCCAAGTTGAATGCTCATAAAGGTGAGGGACGGCGACGCGGCATTCCCCTGCCGCTATTCGCTCTATCGGTATAAGCGCCTGCCACTTAAGTACTAGCCGGCAAACGGTTGAGAGCTACATACCCCACGTAACGAAAGACCACACCCGCGGTGACAACTCGCACAAGCAAGCCCATCCTGTTCGTCGACGTCGACGGCGTGATCAGCCTCTTCGGCTTTCCCCCGAGCGTCAACGATTTCCCGGGCGCCTTCCACACGGTCGACGGCATCGCGCACTGCATCTCGATCGACACCGGCGAGCGCATGGTGCGGCTGGCCGAACGCTTCGAGCTGGTGTGGGCCACCGGCTGGGAGGAGCGGGCCAACGAGCACCTGCCCTGGCTGCTTGAGCTGCCCTTCCGCGAGCTGCCCACGCTCACCTTCGGCGAGGCCGCGGTGTTCGGGTCGGCCCACTGGAAGCTGAGCGCGATCGAGGAGTACGCGCACGGGAGACCGGCCGCCTGGATCGACGACAACCTCGATGAGGAGTGCGAGGCGTGGGCCGCGGCACGCGAGGAGCCAACGCTGCTGGTGCTGACCGAGCCGGCCGTCGGGATGAGCGACGCGCACGTGGAGCAACTACTGCGCTGGGCCGACGAGGTCTCGGAGGACGCGGCCGCTTGAGTGCGAGGGCGCCGCCGAGCCACACGCTCGTGGTGCTCGAGCGAGCGGCGGCCGTACCGGTGTTCGGCCGCGCCTAAGCCGGTCGTCGGTGGCCAGGCGTTCGGCTACTTGGTCTGCGTGGCCTGCTCGCAGGAGGTGACGGCCTGGTCGCGGGCCGGACCGGCGGGCACCGAGTCCTCGACGATCTTTACGCACACCTCCTTGGTGGCCTTACGAACCGCGTCCTCGTCGCCGTCCGCCGCCTCCTCGCAGATCTCCTCGAGGTCCTTCTTCACGTCGGCCGACAGCTGCGTCTGGGCCGCGATCGACTTCTTGCAGTTCTCCGCAGCCTGCTTGGCGGCGTCGCCCGAGAGACCGGGGGTGTCCTGGCCTGCCGAGTCCTCCTTGGACGACTCTCCCGCGGGCGTGCCGCCGCCGCTGCCCGAGTCCTCGTCGTCGCCGCCGCAGCCCGCGCCGCCGAAGCCGGCGACGAGCAGCGAGATCAGCAGCAGGGCTAGGCGTCTGGCCATTTGGACGGCTCCTTCTCGTGCCGGCGAGCGAGGGAGCCGGATGCAGCCGAACCTAAAGCGAGGGGGCGCCCGCCGTCAAGTGTCAGTCAGGCGCGCAGCTTGTAACCCCGAACGAACAGCCGGTGATTGAGCGTGAACAGCGCGAGTGTGGCCGCCGTGAGGATGAGCAGCGACAGCGCCACGTTCGCCTCGGAGATGCCGAGGAAGCCGTACCGGACCAGCCCGATCATGTAATAGACCGGGTCGAAGTGGGTGAGCGTCCGGAAGGGCTCGGGCAGCAGCGAGGCGGAGTAGAAGACCCCGCCCAGGAAGATGAGCGGCTGAAGCACGAAGGTTTGGGCGAAGGAGACGTCGTCGAACTGCTCGGCCCGCACGCCCACGAGCACGCCCAGCTGGGAGAAGAAGAAGCCGACGAGGAAGAGCGCCGGCAGCAGCACGTGCACGTTCTCCAGAGGGATGCCGACCAGCACCGACGCCGCGATGAAGGTGAGCGTGGCCACGATCATCCCCCGCAGGAAGCCGCCGAGCGAGAAGGCGAGCAGCAGTTGCAGCGGGGAGGCGGGCGAGGACAGCTGGTCGTCGATCGCGCGCTGGAACTTCTGCTGGAGGATCGACGAGGCGTTGTTGGAGAAGGCGTTGATCGCCCATGCCATCAGGATCAGCCCGGGGATGATGAAGACCACGTAGTCGACGCCGTGCAGCGTGTCGATCCGCGTGCCCAGCGCCGCGCCGAAGACCGAGATGTAGAGAAATGTCTCCAGCAGAGGCGCGCCGAGCGTCTGGCGCTTGATCTTGAAGAAACGGTTCACCTCCCGCCGTACGAGCGTGAAGAACCGGATCTGCGACGCGCTCACGGCGCGATTTCCTCGGGCTTCGCGCGCGAGAGCTCCATGCGGCCCACCAGCTCGAGGTAGGCGTCCTCGAGGCTCGTGACGCCGTACTCGCTCGCCAGCTCCTGGCTGGTGCCCTGCGCGACGATCTGGCCGTCGTGGATGAAGGCGATCCGGTCGCACAGCCGCTCGGCCTCCTCGAGGTAGTGCGTGGTGAGCAGGATCGTGGTGCCCTCCTCGTTGATGCGCTGCACGTAGCGCCACAGCTCCAGCCGCAGCTCCACGTCGACGCCCGCGGTGGGCTCGTCGAGTATCAGCAGCCGCGGGCGGTGCATCAACGCGCGCGCGAGGATCAGGCGGCGCTTCATGCCACCGCTCAGCGTTCGCGTGCGGTCGTCCCGCTTCTCCGTGAGCGAGAAGGTCTCCAGTAGCTCCTTCGTGCGCTCCCTGCGCTCACGCTTGGGCATCCCGAAGTAGCCGCCGTGGTAGTCGAGCGTCTCCTCGGCCGTGAGGAACCAGTCGAGGTTGAGGTCCTGCGGCGCCAGGCCCACGGCCAGCCGCGCCTCCTCGTAGTGATCGATGGCGTCGTGGCCGAAGATCCGGATGGCGCCCGCGGTGGGCTGGGCGAGCCCGGTGGAGCAGTGGATCAGCGTGGACTTGCCGGCCCCGTTGGGTCCCAGGAGGCCGAAGAACTCACCGGTCTCGATGTTCAGCGAGACCCCCCGCAGCGCCTCCGTTCCGTTGGGGTAGCGTTTGACGAGGTCGGCTATCTCGAGGGCCCTCACGCGAGCCGCGGCGGGTGGGGGAAACGGCGAGCCGCGGTGGTCGTGCAGGACATGACCTACATGATGAAGGTTCAAGGCAGGTTGAGGTCAAGACTCGTATCGAGGTCGACTACAAGCTCCTCCTCAACGGCCTGGGCCTCGCCCTCTTCAGCGCCCTGTTTCTGGTGACCGCGCGCAGAGGTTAGACAGCTCTTACCGCATCGTGCCCATGGACTGAGCGCCGTGCGCGCCGTCGGGCACGACAAGTCCGGGGAGGGTGTGTGGTGCCGCCACGAGCGCGACCGCGAGGACGAGCAGGACGGCCGCGGTGCCCCAGGTCACGGCGCGTCCCCACGGAAGGGTCTTCTCGAACGCGATCAGTGCCGCGACGAGTGCCGTCCACGCGAGGCTCATCACCCCAAGGGCAAAGAGCGCGGCCATCAGCGCCCAGCAGCAACCCACGCACCAGGCGCCATGCCTGGCGCCCATCTCCAGAGCGCCCCTTCGCCCGTCGCGCCACGTGCCGAGGAGGAATCCCAGGGGGCTGCGGCACTTCGCCAGGCAGACATCCTTCAGCGGCGTCAGTTCGTAAAGCGCGGCGACGGCCAGCACACCGCCCGCGAACCAGCGGCCGCCGGCGCCCCAGCCCAGCTCGCCGCCGAACAGGCTGCCGCCCAGGTGGAAAAGGCCGTAGGCGACCACCCCCGCCGCGCTCCACACGAGCAGGTAGCCGCTTGTGAACATCAGCGAGCGGCTCAACCCGCGCCGGCGCGTCATCCGCGCGTAGAGCGCCACCGTCGGCGCGACCGACGGGAACATCATCGCCGCCATCATCACGACCCACACGCCCAAAAACCAGCCGAGCGTCCCGAGATCGGTACCCGGCCCGGCGTCCATCCCGGCCATCCGGTCGGCCGTCAACCACCAGGCAAGGCCGGCCAGTGCGAACAGCAGCGCAACGAGCGCCAGCCGCGTCCGGACGGCCGCAAACGCCTCGGCGAGCTCCCCGCGGGTCGTGCGGCGGTCGGCGAGTGCGGGGGACTGGGCGGCGCTTACGCCGCCCACGAGAACTGCGACGTGGAGAAGCCGGCCTTCCCCTCGTACTGGATGCCGAAGGCGTCGATCTTCGAGCGCGTCGCCTGCGCCACCGTCAGCTCGGAGCCGGCGGGATGGAAGATGCCGGTGATCTTCGCGGGCTCGCCCGTCTCCACCCCGAAGGGCACGACGTCCTCGATCTCGAAGTCCACGGCGTCGCCGATGCGGACCGAGTGCCGCAGGCCGTCCTCCTGCACCTCGATGGGCGCACGCTCGACCCCCAAGTTCTCGCTCACCAGCGGTCCCAGGGCCTCCATCGGGCCCCCAAGCTCCCCCGCGAACACCGAGCCCAGCTTGTCCGCCTGCTCGTCGGAGGCCGCGCCGTCGATAAAGACGCCGAGGCGCCAGTTGCCCTCGCTCATCACCTTCGGGGTATCCGCGATGGCGGCGACCGTCAGGCCGCTCACCTCGGTCCCCTCGACCTCACCATTGTGAACGTGGAAGACCAACACGCTCTTGCAGCGGTCATGCGTGGCGCCGAGCGCCAGTGACGCGATGCAGGGGCAGACCACGTCGCACGAGCACGTCTCGAAATACGACCCTTCAAGCTTCCAGGACATACCGCCTCCTAGGACGAAATGGGTGCGGCCACGAGTCTCCTCCCGGAGGCCCGGCCCGTCAAGCATCGCCCCTGGCAGCGCCACCTCACCGCGCGCGGAGCTGGGCCGGGCTCCGCTACTCGCAGAACGCGATGAAGGGGATGCCGATGACCGTGACCTTCTTCGTTTTCGTGCTTACCCCGAACTGCAGCTTGCCCCCGCCATTCTTGGGGATCCTGACCAGCGTGAGCTCGAAGACCGCGTCGGTGCTGTGGTCGACCTTCGCCTTGGGGTAGGCCGCCTTGATGCCGGGGATCTTGGCGCCGATGCCTACGCCACGGGCCTTCGCGCCCCCGCGGACGGTGATGTCGGTGACCCTCCGCGGCGACTTCAGGGTGAAGTTGACCTGGCCCTTGAGCGGGGCGCGTAGCCCGGCCGAGCGTGTATTGGGGCCGCCAAGCTCGCAGCCCTTGCGGATCCTCTTGACGAGGCCCTGCTGCCGGAGCCGCTCGTAGGTCTTGCCCAGCTTGACCCCGTCCACGCCGGACGGGGTGATCCTCTTGCCCGCTGCGAGACCGGTATGGGCCGGTGCGGCGACCGGGCCGACGGCAATGACGCCGGCGCCCACGACGGCGACGGTCGTCCCGACGAGGCGTTTCAAGCTTGGAGTGCTCACGTGGACAAGCTACTGCTTCATCAGCGGGCGGCCCGGCGAGGCAGCAGCCCTACCTCTCCTGCCGCTCGCTCTGGAACGAAGCCGCCCGCGTGTACAGCTTGTAGAGCTTGAAGCGCTTGGCGAAGTCGTTCTCGCAGGCGCGGTCGAGGAGCTCGTACGCGTCGTCGTCCTCGAGCGTCGCGCCGCTCCTGTCCCGGCCGACCGGGCCCCCGGCGAATGCCCGGATCTCGCCGATCGTGCCGTAGCGCTCCCGGACGTTGGCCTCCTTCCAGGCCGCGCAGTCGGCGAAGGCAGGAGTGGCGCCAATGTTCGCGCCGGCTTGGGAGGGCGGGTGC
>Ga0209587_1000110_pt1 | contig 39406 bp, 40 predicted proteins | sample NGEPerD_2_FD_184512 | JGI IMG/M metagenome (GOLD analysis project Ga0209587, IMG submission 184512) | Arctic peat soil microbial communities from the Barrow Environmental Observatory site, Barrow, Alaska, USA - NGEE PermafrostL1-D... | ecosystem: Environmental > Terrestrial > Soil > Wetlands >...
ACGGCGGCGCGATCCTGTGGCAACACCTGTTCTGGTTCTTCGGCCATCCAGAGGTCTACATCATCGCTCTGCCCTTTTTCGGCATCATCACCGAGATCCTGCCTGTCTTCAGCCGCAAGCCGATCTTCGGCTACGTGGGTCTGGTGGGAGCCACCCTCGGTATCGCGGTGCTCTCCATGGCGGTCTGGGCGCACCACATGTTCGTCAGCGGCGCGGTGGACCTGGCCTTCTTCTCCGGCATGACGTTCCTCATCGCGGTGCCAACCGGTGTGAAGTTCTTCAACTGGATTGGCACGATGTGGGGGGGATCCATATCCTTTGACACGCCCATGCTCTGGGCCGTCGGCTTCCTGACTACCTTCCTCTTCGGTGGCCTCACCGGTGTCATCCTGGCCTCACCGCCCCTGGACTTCCACGTCTCCGACTCCTACTTCGTGGTGGCGCACTTCCACTACGTCGTGTTCGGTACGGTGGTGTTCGCGATGTTCGCGGGCTTCTACTTCTGGTGGCCCAAGATGACCGGCAAGATGCTCGACGAGCGCCTCGGGAAGATCCACTTCTGGCTGCTCTTCGTGGGGTTCCACCTGACGTTCCTCGTGCAGCACTGGTTGGGGGTCGAGGGCATGCCACGTCGCTACGCGGACTACGCCGCGTCCGACGGCTTCACCACGCTCAATCAGGTCTCGACGATCGGGGCGTTCCTGCTGGCCTTCTCCAATGTGCCGTTCTTGTACAACGTCTACAAGACCAGCCACTCGCCCAAGGTGACTGTCGATGACCCGTGGGGCTGGGGGCGCTCCCTGGAGTGGGCCACCAGTTGCCCACCGCCACGGCACAACTTCGTCTCCATCCCGCGGATCCGCTCCGAGGCGCCGGCCTTCGACCTGCACCACCCGGAGATCGCCGCGATGGAGTACGCCGACAACGAAGGACTCGGCGGTGACGGCTTCTCTGACGCACCCGACACGGAGGGTCGCCGCGGAGCGCTCGGTGGAGGGGACGAAGCCCGATGAAGAGCGAGACCTGGATCTTCGGCATCTGCAGCGCATTCTTCCTGGTGGTCGCTCCGGCCTACTGGTTCATCACCGGTGACTGGACGGGCGCAACGGCACTGGTGATGACCTTCCTGCTGGTCGCCCTGATCACCTTCTATCTCGGCTTCCACGCCGGTCGGATGGAGCCACGCCCTGAGGACCGCCAGGAGGGCGAGATCGCCGAGGGGGCAGGAGAGCTGGGCTTCTTCCCGCCGTACAGCTGGTGGCCGCTGTGGTGCGCGATGTGCCTGGCCACGATGGCTCTGGGCGTGGCAATCGGCTGGTGGCTCTTCGCCATCGGCAGCGTGCTCGGTGCCTTGGCTCTGTCCGGGCTGATCTTCGAGTTCTACCGCGGTGAGCACGCGCACTGAGCCCGTGAGTCCACGTGACTCATTACACGTGGTTGGCATTCGTGTCATCAGGACGCCGGTTGTTAGCCTGAAGACGTAACTTTCCCCGTCTCGTGACTCTGGAGTCCCCATGCTCAGCCATTCCCTCCGTACACGCCTGTCCCTGGTCGGTGTCGTTCTGACACTCGCCTCGGTGACGGCCTGCTCAGGGCAGCAGGGTGAAGATCCTGGCTCAGACTCGAAGACCTCCGAGTCGCAGGCCGACGAGCGCTCCGAGGCGAAGATCGTGAGCAGCATCCGTCCCGACGCCGAGGGGGTCGACCTCGAGCGCAGGCTGAAGCTGCGGGTTGCTTCAGGGACCTTCGAGACGGTCCAGGTGACCGGCCCGAAGGACCTTATCGTCAAGGGGCAGTTCTCCGCGGACAAGACCCGCTGGGTCTCCAGTTCGCAGTTGCAGGCCGCCTCGAGCTACCGCGTCACCAGCACAGCCGTGGACGCAAACGGACTCAAGAACAGCTCGGAGTCGGTGTTCGCGACGCGTGCCCTGACCCTGGACGAGCAGACCTACCCCAGCTTCGTCCCGGTCGACGGCCAGACCATCGGAGTCGGGATGCCGGTTATCATCCGGTTCGACGTGCCGGTCACCGACCAGGCTTCGATCGAACGTCATCTCAAGGTCGTCAGCCAACCAGCGCAGGCCGGATCCTTCCACTGGATCAGCAGCCAGGAGGTCCACTGGCGCCCGCAGAACTACTGGCGCCCGGGCACCGACGTCAAGGTCAACGCCGACATCGGCGGGGTATCCGCGGGCAACGGGGTCTTTGGCCAGAAGGACCGCGCCATGACCTTCCACGTGGGTGACGCGATGGTCAGTAAGGTCAACATGGACACCGACCAGATGCGCGTCTTCCGCAACGGCAAGCTCGTGCGGACCATCCCGATCACCACCGGGGAGCAGCCGAAGTACACCACCCGTTCAGGCACCAAGGTGATCGTCGAGAAGTTCCGGCACAAGCGGATGAACTCCGAGACCATCGGTATCGACCCCAACAGCGCTGACGGCTATGACCTCGACGACGTCGAGTACGCCATGCGGGTGACCTACTCCGGCGAGTTCATCCACGCGGCCCCGTGGTCGATCGCTCAGCAGGGCAACTCCAACGTCAGCCACGGCTGCACCGGCATGAGCCCCGCCAACGCCGAGTGGCTCTACGCCAACACCAACGTGGGTGACGTGGTCGAGTACGTCGGCACCGACAAGCCGATGACGCTCACCAACGGGTTCGGCGACTGGAACGCCTCCTACGACGACTACCGGGCGGGCTCCGCCCTCAGCTGACCCACCGCACCCCGGGCGTCAAGCCGACACCTCGGTCGTTCTTATCCCTTGCGGTCGCGCGGCGGATAGGGTCTGCCGCATGGGGGGAAGATCCTGGTCATCTACCTGGTGCTGCTGGTGCCAGTGTGCCTGTTGGTGCTGGCCTACGCGCGCCGTTCCCGGGCAGGCGAGGACCGCATCCATGCCGAGGAGCTGCGCGAGCTCGAAGCCTCGCGTGAGCTGATCGACCGGTTGCTCGACGAAGCCGTCGACCGCCGGGACGTGGACCCGGTGCTGGCACCGATCGTGATCGACGAGATCAGGAACCATCAGCGCAGCCTGCGCAAGCGTCGCGACGACAGGTCAGCCGAATGAGCCAACGAGGATCACCCATGTCACCGTCGTCAGGCTTCAAGCTCGGCACAGGCGCGATCATCGCCATCGTGGCCGTGCTGCTGGTGCCGTTCGCCCTGCTGTTGGGTCTTGTTGCCGCCTCCTCAGTCAACACCGGATCCAACATCACCGCACTGCAGATCGGTGGCGGGCCGATCGAGGACAGCAAGATCAAGCGATGCATCCCGGCTGGGACGCACGAGAACTTCAACTCGCCGGGGGACAAGTACGTCTACTACCCCCTGTCCGAGCGCGACTGGGACGCCACCGGGCAGCGTGGCGCCGACTCCGATCCGATGCGCTCGGTCTCCAGCGACAACGTCGAGATGGAGGTGCCGATCGTGGTCCGCTTCTCGATGGTCACCGACTGCACGACCCTGAAGACCTGGTACAACGAGCACGGCCAGCGGTACGGCGCCTCCCTCAGCGACGAGGGCGGCATCACCAGCGGCTGGGACCTCGCGCTCCGCAAGCTGGTGGCAGACCCGTTGGACGCTCAGCTGGACCGGATCGTGCAGCGCTTCCCCTGGCGCCAGATCTGGAACGACCCCGCCATCAAGGCCGAGATCGAGAAACAGGTCTCCGACCAGATGGAGACCCTCGTCGACCGTCAGGCCCGGGGACGCTACTTCGAGGGCTTCACCGTCCTGGTCAAGAAGCCCTCACCGATCGACAAGGAGCTCGTGGCCTCCATCAACGAATCGCAGAAGCTGTTGGCTGTCTCTGAGCAGGCAATCGCTGGGGCACGTGCAGACGTCGCCCGCGCGGATGCCGAGGTCAAGGTGGCCAGGGCCCAGGCGGCCAAGAGACGCGCCGAGATCGAGGGCTACGGGTCGACCGAGGCCTATCTGAAGGCGCTGGCGGTCGAGAAGGGGCTCAACCCCTGGCAACCGACGACCTCGAGCATCATCGCCGACCGGGCGCGGTGACCCGGCGCTCTTCGAGGTCGTGCAGCTGGCGGACGGCCTTGGAGGTCTGCACGTCCTTCGAGTCGGGACCAGTGCCGAGAAGCCGGTCGGCCGTGCCCCCTGTGGTGACGGTGAACCAGAAGTGCTCGTTCTTGTAGCGGTGCAGCAGGTGATTGCGCCACACGGCGCGGAACGCACGCGTGCGCGCCGGTAGTCGCTGTGCACGAGGAAGGGCACGCACTCGTACTTGAACATCAGGGCCCCCACGGCAACGAGGAACGTCGCACCCCGCGGCCTGTCCCTGGAAGGCGAGCAGGACGATCACGACGTACGACGGCAGCAACCACAGCTCGACCTGCCAGGGGATGAACACCAGCGGGAGCACCCGAGGGTCGGCGTGATGCGCCCGGTGCTTGCGGGCGAGCAGTGAGTCGACCGGGACGCCCCCCACCTTGCGTGGGCGCCAGTGCAGGATCACGACGTGGATGACCCACTCGATGACCGGGAACAGGACCACGAGCGCGACCGGCACGATCAGCTCGGTCCAGCTGAAGGTGCGCAGAGTGCCGTGGTAGGCGAGCGCACCGATGAGGAAGCTGCCGATCAGCCACGGGGACGGGTGACGCCAGAACTGACTCCACGCCTCCCCGAGCGACTGGGACGTGCGTCGGGAGCCGGTGACCTTGGCTGCAGGCCCTGCGGCCATCCGGTTCTCGTCGACGGCCAGGCGCTGAAGTGCCTTCGCCTCGATCTCGGTGGGCTCGGACATGCGGATCTCCTCGGTCGTTTCGGATGTGGGCGTTCACGTTCAGGTGGAGGGTCGAGCTCGCTGGGCCTCAGCCGTCCAGGAGGGCCATCAGACGACCCAGCGCATCTGTGGCCGGCCGAAGCAGGTCGTCCGCGGCGGCGTGCGCCGCAATGCGATCGCCTGCGGCGACGGCCTCCGCGAGGGCGCGGTAACCCTCGAGGTTGTCGACCTCGGCCTCCATCACCGGCCCGAGGGCCGCGATAGCCGGCTCATATGCCATCCGCAGGCTGTTGAAGAGCAGGCGGAAGACGATCGAGTCCGCGGCGTCCACCACCGCCTCCCAGAAGCCCAGGGCCGCGTGCAGGCGCGCCTCGGAGTCCGTGGCCTGCGCCAGCCGCGTCACCGCCGCGCGCAGGGTCTCGGCTGCCCTCGGTCCTGCCGTCTCAGCGGCAAGGGCGGCCACCGTGGGGGCGATGGCCTGCCGGGCCTGCAGGATGCTGCGGCCCACGGCCGGATCGAGCTCGCCGTCGCGCACGAGCAGACGGGGGACCAGGTCGAGGCCCGCGGACGTCCGGAAGTCCCGCACAGTGGTGTTACCTCCGTGTCGCACCTCGGCCCGGCGTGGCTGGGAGAGGCGTTCGTCCCTACCTGAGCGACTCCTCCTCGCTGATGTCGTGGCGGCCGTCGAACTGGTGGCCGTCGGCAGCGTGTCCCTCGAGAGGTGCGTCGTGCAGGTGCTCGAGCTCGGAGTGTTGGTGTGCCTCTGCGAGCTCGGCCTTGGTCGGCTTCTGGATGTTGTCGCCGTACCAGAGCCTGGATAAGCGGGCGCGCAGTTTGTCCTTGCCTGCAGTCGGCGACTCGACACCGTTGCTGTCGGCGCCGGACTCCGGCACGAACACCTTGTCGCGAGCGCGGGCGGTGAGCGTGTAGGCCGCCCCAGCCGGCAGCGGGATGTGCTTCTCGGTGTAGCCACCCTGGGGGTCGCGCATGATGACGCCGCTCTCGAGACCGTGCAGCACTTTGTCGTTGTCGTGACGCTGGAGCGAGATGCACCATCGGCGCGTGATCATGAACGCGATCACCGGACCTATGAAGACCGCGGCCCGCATGAAGTAGGTGATCTGGTTGATGCTCAGGCGCATCTTGATCGCGATGATGTCGTTGCCGCCCGCCGCCCACATCAAACCGTAGAAGGTCATCAGGGCAACCATCAGCGCCGTGCGCGTCGGGGCGTTGCGGGGGCGCTGGAGCAGGTGGTGCTCGCGCTTGTCCCCAGTGATCCACTGCTCCAGGAAGGGCAACATCATCACGATCGTGAACATCAGTCCTGGCAACACGATGATCGGCAGGAAGACGTTCCAGGACAGGGTGACCCCCCAGATGTGGGTCTCGAGGTTCGGCATGATCCGGAGCGCGCCATCGGGCCAGCCCATGTACCAGTCGGGTTGGGACCCGGCTGTGACCTCAGCAGGGTTGTACGGGCCGTAGCGCCAGACCGGGTTGATGGCCATCGTCCCGCCCATCAGGGCCAGGACGCCGAAGACCATGAAGAAGAAGCCGCCTGCCTTGGCCATGTAGACCGGCAACATCGGGAAGCCGACGACGTTCTGTTCGGTGCGTCCAGGCCCGGGCCACTGGGTGTGCTTGTGGTAGACGAGCAGCAGCATGTGCGCGGCAACCAGCGCGAGCAGGAGCCCGGGGAGCAGCAGCACATGGGCGGTGAACAGGCGCGGGATGATCGCCTCACCGGGGAACTCGCCGCCGAAGAGGAAGAACGACATGTAGGTGCCGACCACGGGCATCGACTTCATGAACCCGTCGGCGGCCCGGATGCCGGTGCCGGAGAGCAGGTCGTCGGGCAGTGAGTAGCCGGTGAAGCCCTCGAGGGTGCCGAGGAGCAGCAGCAGGGAGCCGATCACCCAGTTGAGCTCGCGGGGCTTGCGGAAGGCGCCGGTGAAGTAGACGCGCAACAGGTGGATCATCATCGCCGCGACGAAGATCATCGCGGCCCAGTGGTGGATCTGCCGCATCAGCAGACCTCCACGCACGTCGAAGGAGATGTTCAGGGTGGAGGCGTAGGCCTCGGACATGTGGATGCCGCGCAGCTGGTCGAACGAGCCCTCGTAGACGACCTCGCCCATGCTCGGGACGAACCACAGGGTCAGGAAGACTCCGGTGAGAAGCACTACGACGAAGCTCCACAGCGCGATCTCACCCAGCATGAACGACCAGTGGTCGGGGAAGACCTTGCGGAGGTTCTTCTTGGCCAGTGTGGCGAGGCCGAGCCGGTCATCGGCCCAGGTCGCAGCAGCTCCGGCCTTGGACGGCTTGGGCGCCTTGGCGGCCAACTTGGCGTTGGTCTTGGCAATGGCGGACATCGTCAGATCACCCACGTTCCCAGAAGCTCGGGCCTACTGGCTCGGTGAAGTCGCTGGTCGCGATCAGATAGCCCTCATCGTCGAGGGCCAACGGTAGCTGGGGCACCGCACGCGCCGCCGGGCCGAAGATGACGCGACCGTTGTCGGCCAGGTCGAAGGTGGACTGGTGGCACGGGCACAGGAGGTGATGGGTCTGCTGCTCCCAGAGCGAGATCGGGCACCCGACATGGGTGCAGATCTTCGAGTAGCACAGGATGCCGTCGACACCCCAGTTCTCGCGGCCCTTCGACGGTGTGATGTCGTCGGGCTGCATCTTCACGATGACCACGGCGGCCTTGGCCTTCTCTACCTGCAACTCGGCGCCTTCGATCACGGGCTCGCCCTCGTCGTCCTCCTCGAAGAAGATCCCCGGCTCGCCGTTGATCAGCTGGCCGATCTCCATGTCGGAAGGCTTGATCGGGGTGGCGTCGACGTCCTGGACGACGCGCATGCCCTTCTTCCAGATCGTGTGGAACAGCTTGTCACCGGGGAGCGGGCCGAGGTCGCGTAGGGGGATGATCGCTACGAGCCCAAGGGCACCCATCGCGCCCAGGAGGGAGTTGCGGATCAGCGGGCGACGGGCGATGCCGGACTCCTCGGTGCCCAGGACCAGGATCTTGACCGACTCGTCACGGTCCTCGTTGCTCGAGGATCCTGGGTGGCGGTACTCGATGATCTCCTCGTCAGTCATGAGTTTTCGGGCCCACTGGATCATGCCGATGCCGATGCACAGGAGCGCGAGACCGAGGAAGCCGCCCAGCGCCAGGTTGGAGGCACCGAGACCGAGGATCACGTCCGGCTCGTCGCCCACCTCTAACCAGAAGTAGGAGACGCAGAACAGCAGCGTGAAGATCGTCGAGAGTCCGAACAGGGTGGCGACCTGGCGCTCGGCGCGCGTCTCGGCCTTCTCGTCGACATCTGTCGGGCGCGGTTCGTGCGCCGGCAGCCCCGGGTCGGCGATCGGCTCCGTCTCGACGGTGGAGAGCTCGTGCGTCTCACTCATGCTGAGTCTTCTTCCTCGAGCGGGTGGTGTTGGCAGCGATCCAGACCGCGGCCCCGACGAGACCTCCGATGCCGATGATCCACGCGAAGAGACCCTCCGAGACCGGTCCGAGCGAGCCGAGGGTGAACCCGCCGTAGTTGGGCGTCTCCTCGTTCTTCTTCAGGTAGGCGATGATCTGGCGCTTGTCCGTGGGGCTCAGGATCTCATCGGAGAATAGGGGCATCTGCTGGGGCCCGGTGAGCATTGCCTCGTACATGTGCTTCTCCGACACGCCGGTGAGCGCGGGAGCGAAGCGGCCGCGGGGGAGGGCCCCACCGTTGCCGGCGAAGTTGTGGCATGCGGTGCAGTTCGTGCGGAAGAACTCCCCGCCGCGGACGATGTCCTCGTTCGTGGCGTCCTTGACGTCGTACTCGGACTCGGCAGGCACCGAGGGGCCAGGGCCGAGCGAGGCGACGTACGCCGCGAGCGCCTCGATCTCCTCGGCGTTGTAGACAGGGGCCTTGCGCAGGGCCTGGGTGCCCGGCTGGGCCATCGGCATCCGGCCGGTGCCGACCTGGAAGTCGACCGCGGCGGCGCCGACCCCGACCAGGGAGGGGCCGTACTGGCCACCCTTCACGGTCGAGATGCCCTCCCCGTTCTTGCCATGGCAGGAGGCGCAGCCCACGAGAAAGAGCGAACGGCCCTTGGCCACCATGTCCTCGTCCGCGCTCTGGTCCTGGGCACTGGCAGGCGAGACGAAAGCGGCGTACATGCCGCCGGTCACCAGGAGCCCGAGAAGGAGTACGAGCGGCGCTGCGATACGGCCGCGACGACCGGCCGAGAGCCGACCGGCAATCCGGTGAGAGAGCTTCTGCGTGAGTCGCACCAGCGCGTCCTAACGGGTCAGTTCTACTTGATCAGGTAGACGGTCGCGAACAGGCCGATCCAGACCACGTCGACGAAGTGCCAGTAGTACGACACGACGATCGCGGTCACGGCCTGCTCGTGGGTGAACCTTCGGGCGATGAGAGTGCGACCGAGTACGAACATGAAGGCGACCAGGCCTCCTGTCACGTGCAGGCCGTGGAAGCCGGTGGCGAGGTAGAACACGGTGCCGTAGGCGGAGGAGGGGATGGTGACTCCCTCGTGGATCAGCTCGGCGTACTCAAAGGACTGACCGGCGATGAAGATCGCGCCCATGACGTAGGTGAGCACGAACCACTCTCGCAGGCCCCACAGCCCGATCTCGTACAGCTTGCCGGTGCGCCCGACGATGCCCTTCTCGGCCTGGAAGACGCCGAGCTGGCAGGTGACTGAGGACGACACCAGGATCAGGGTGTTCACGGCGGAGAACGTGACGTTGAGCTTGGCGCTCTCCTGGGCCCACAGCTCCGGGCTGACTGCCCTGATCGTGAAGTAGGCGGCGAACAGCGCCGCGAAGAACATCAGCTCGCTCGAGAGCCACACGATGGTGCCCACGCTGACCATGCTGGGACGGTCATGATGCCCGTGGAGCCGGGATGCCGGGATAACCGCTGCAGTCGCCACGTGGTCATTATTGCCTCACGCTTCACCGGCGCCACCCCTGGGCCCGGTGTTTCCTTGTGATCTTCCTTCTAATCTGTGTGTATGCCCCCTTTCTCGCCCTCTGCGATCTTCACGGAGTGGGGACTGCCACCGGTCCTCTTCGTGCTCGTCGTCTGGGTCACCGGGCTGTACCTGCTCGGCGTGTGGCGGCTCAAGGATCGTGGTGATCGCTGGCCGATCGGGCGCACGTTCGCCTTCGTCCTCGGCGGGATGGGGTCGTTCTTCTTCGCCACGAGCTCAGGCGTCGCCGCCTACGACACCACGCTGCTGAGCGTGCACATGGTGCAGCACATGATCCTGACGATGGTGGTGCCGGTCTTCTGCGCGCTGGGCGCGCCGGTGACGCTGGCGCTGCGGACCCTCCCACGTCGGCCTCGTGGCTGGCTGCTCGCGGTGTTGCACTCGCGGGTGGCCAAGGTCCTCACATTCCCACCACTCACCTTCACGCTGTACGTCGTGAGCCCGTGGGCGCTCTACTTCTCCGGCTGGTACGACGCCACCTTGCACTCCGACCCGCTCCACGAGCTCATGCACGTGCACCTCGTCGTGGTCGGGGCGCTGTTCTTCACCCCGATCCTGGGCATCGACCCGGTGCCGGGTCGGGTCAGCTACCCCTTGCGGCTGCTGATGCTGCTGCTCACGCTGCCGTTCCATGCCTTCCTCGGCGTCACGATCATGGGTCAGTCCGGGCTGATCGGCGGCAGCTGGTATCCCTCCCTGCACGCCTCGATGCCCTGGCTCCCGGACGCCCACGCCGACCAGCACCTGGCCGGGGGCATCCTCTGGGGCTCTGGTGACCTGATCGGGTTGCTGCTCTTCGCCGTGCTGTTCGCGCAGTGGGTGCGGGCGTCCATGCAGGAGGCCCGGCGCGAGGACAGGCGGCTCGACCGCCTCGAGCGGGCCGCGAGCGGCGTACCGTCACAAGTGCCGCCGGCGTCCGGGGACACCTCGGCCGGCCGGTTGCCCGACCGGTAGCGGTCATGACTGGAAGTTCGTCGAGGGTGTGCGTGGTCCAGGTGCGTGCAGCGCAAGGCGGAGGAGGGAAGTCGTAGTTGGGCTCCCTCGACCGACGACAACGCAGCGATGTGCGTGCCTGGACTGCGGAGACTCCGACGAACTTTCGGGAATGACCGCTAACATCAGCCGCGTGACCAGCCCCCGCACGAAGCAAGATGCCGCCCGGTTGAAGGTGCTCGTCTACAGCGACGACGTCGACACGCGCCAGCAGGTGATCCTGGCGCTCGGCAAGCGCCCGCATCCTGACCTCCCGGAGCTCGAGTACGTCGAGGTGGCCACCGAACCCGTCGTCATCCAGCAGATGGATGCCGGCGGCATCGCGCTGGCGATCCTCGATGGTGAGGCCGTGCCGGCGGGTGGCCTGGGCATCGCCCGCCAGCTCAAGGACGAGATCTACCGGTGCCCGCCGCTGCTGGTGCTCACCGGCAGGGTTCAGGACAACTGGCTGGCGACGTGGTCGCGCGCCGAGGGCGCCGTCTCGCACCCACTGGACCCGATCGAGCTGGCCGAGACCGTGATCCGCCTGCTGCGCTCGCGTCTCCCGGTCGAAGCTTGATGGTCGAGATCACCTGGCCCGAGGTGCTCGGGTCGCTGGTCGGCGGGACTGACCTCACCTCGGCGCAGACCTCGTGGGCCATGGGCCAGATCCTCTCGGCCCAGGCCACGCCGGTGCAGATCGCGGGATTCGCGGTGGCGCTGCGCGCCAAGGGTGAGACCGTTGACGAACTGGAGGGGCTCGTGGACGCGATGTACGAGCACGCGACGCCTCTCATCGTGCCGGGCCGGGTGCTCGACGTGGTCGGCACCGGAGGCGACCGGTCGTTCTCGGTGAACATCTCCACGATGGCGGCGATCGTGGCTGCCGGTGCCGGCGTCCCGGTGGTCAAGCACGGCAACCGCTCGGCCTCGAGCAAGGCTGGCAGCGCTGACGTGCTCGAGCGCCTGGGGATCCGCCTCGACCTCTCGGCCGACGACGTGGCCCGGGTGGGCGCCGAAGCGGGCATCACCTTCTGTTTCGCCGCTGCGTTCCATCCCGCGCTCAGGCACGCCGCCACCGCCCGCAGCGAGCTGGGCATCGGCACCACCTTCAACTTCCTCGGCCCGATCGCCAACCCTGCCCGGCCCGAGGCGCAGGCGATCGGGTGCGCCGACAGGCGGATGGCGCCGGTGATGGCCGGTGTCTTCGCTCGCCGCGGTGTCGATGCCTGGGTCTTCCGCGGTGACGACGGCCTGGACGAGCTGACCACGACCACCACCTCGAGCCTGTGGGCTGTCAGCGGTGGCGAGGTCGTCGAGCACACTCTCGATGCGACCGCACTCGGCATTCCCCGAGGGACCGCGGAGGGCCTGCGGGGTCAGGATGCGACGTACAACGCCGACGTCGTGCGCCGCTTGCTGGGCGGCGAGACCGGGCCCGTCCGTGACGCGGTCCTGCTCAATGCGGGTGCAGCGCTGGCCGTGCACGCGGCCGAGACCGGTTCGATCGATGAGCGGGTGGCTGCTGGTCTCGTGAGAGCCACCGAGGCCGTCGACTCCGGTGCCGCGCACGCCACTCTGGAACGCTGGGTCGCGGCGACGCGCTGACCCTTCAGATCTACCTCAGAGGTCCAGCGACCAGGTGCCGGAGTCGTCGTCGCGGCGGAAGCCGAGTTGCGCGTAGTAGGCGCCGACCATGTTGGCCGGGGTCACCACACGGGTGAAGCCGCGTCCGCGGAGCACGAGGCTGTCCCGCCAGACGAACTCACCGGGGGAGAAGTCGCGGTACCTCGGGGTGACGTAGTCCAGCTGGACCCGTGCCACGCCGTCACCGTCGTCGCGCAGCAGGACCAGACCAACGGTCTCGTCGCCATGCTGCACCAGGAACGCCAAGTTCCCCGGCGCGGCCCCGTCCCAGACGAGGTCGGGCTGGAACTTGAGGATGTCGGCGCCGTGCACCCGCATGACGTGGCGGACGTACTTGTCCTCAGGTCCGACCTCGAGCACGACGTAGGCGGCTTCGTCATGCCGGGTGGTGACCAGTTTGTGGATGTGCCACAGGTTGATCAGGGAGAGGGCGACATTCATGGCCACCATCGGCCAGATCGCCAGCGCGGCGTTGAAGCCCGTCAGCACGATGCACGCGAACAGGTTGAGCACCCGGAAGCGCAGCAGCCGTGCCTGCATCACCGAGACGATCAGCAGTGCGGAACCGCACCAGCCGATCAGGTCGAGCCAGGACATGTCAGTGAGGCTATCGGGAGGCGTGCCTCAGCAGAGCTCGAGCGGCGGGGAGGTCTGCCCGGCGCAGGGCGGTGGGCACGAGGGACGCGGCATGCAGGCGTGACGTGACGTGACCTCGTGCCGCTCGCGCGGCCCGACGCAGACCCCTCCGCTCGAGCTCGGCGGCGATCGTGTCGAAGTAGCGCCGCTCTTCCTCGAAACGCGAACCCACGACCGTCTTCGTCGCGGATTCGCTCCCCGCGTGTCGGCGGTACCGGAACAGACGGTCGGCGATCAGGACCAAGTCCCCGCCCGCGACGAGCACGTCGATGAGCAGGCCGAGGTCCAGGACCACGCCGAAGCCGGGCCGGAAGTCGATGTCGGTGATGAGGTCGCGCCTCCAACACAGGCTGGGGAAGTATGTCCAGTTGCCATACAGGAGCGAGACGAGCGCGTCCTCACCAGCGAGGGTGGTCGGACCGTCGACGCGTGGGCGGAGCCGTCGCTTGACACGGTCGACCAGCGGCTCCGACGCGCACCCCGCGTCATCGATGACCTGGACACCTGGGCATACGATCGCTGCGCCCGGGTGCTGCGCCAGGGTGCGTTGCACGGCACCGATGTAGCTGGGTTCCAGCAGGTCGTCGCAGCCCATGAAAACGACGTGCTCAGCGGTCGCGAGCGAGAGGGCCCGGCGGAAGTTGGCGTTGACCCCCAGAGTGCCCTCGTTGCGGACGTAGACGACATCAGAGCTTTCGAGCGAGGCCAGCCAGTCACGCGTCGCGTCGTCGGGATAGCAGTCATCCACGATCACGAGTCGCCAGCCCATCGTGTCCTGCTCGAGCACGCTGCGCACCGCGAGCCGCATCAAGTCTGGCTCACCGTAGAAAGGCAGCAGCAGGTCGATCAAGTCACACGCCCAGGGAAGAGTGTGACGACACGGGAGTGGTTCGGGTTCGGGGGAGTGACGCTCCCCGCGCCAGGAGCAGGGGAAGGAGGCTGCCGGCCAACGCAAGCGCCGCGATCAGCCCGAGCGCACCGGGGACACTGGCCGCGAACGCGGGCGACAGGTCCCTGTCCGCCTCCAGCGAGGCGACGCGGACACAAGAGATGGTCTGCGCCAGCGCACAAAGTGCCACGGCGATTGCCAGGGTGGCCCTGTGCGGGCCGCGGTCGCTCCTGTTGAGGGCAAGGCCCGCCAGCGCCGGGAACCCGATCGCCAGGGGCAGCGCATAGCGGCCCTGCCAGGCCAGTCCCTCCGAGGCGTAGGACACGTAGGTCAGCGCCACGGGAAGGGCCACCCATGTTGCAAGCAGCACCAACGCGGCCAGGCGCAGCCGCCAGGAGGCGTGTCGGATGCCGGCCATCAGCAGGCCAACGAAAGGCACCAGCCACAGGACGTAGACGATGACGGGTGCGGGTTCGTTGCGCAGGGGGAAGGCGGCAATGGTCTGAAGTGCCCACACGACCTGGCCGTTGGCGAGATCGCTCATCTCGAGGCGTCCGAACCTGCCGTCGACAGCATCGAGAGCGTTGGTCTTCGCCAGCAGGATCCAGACCGCACAACCCACACCACTGACACCGATAGACATTGCGGCGCCCGTCAGCCGACGAGGCGAGCGACCGAAGAGCTCACGCCACCGGCTCAGCGGTTGGATCAGCGCAATGACTGCAATGATGATCGCAAGCCACATCACGCCCGTGCTGTGCGTCACCATCATCGTCAGGGTGGCGGTTGTCAGCCCGATGAGTCGTGGACGCCCCGGATCCTCCACCAGCCCCAGTCCGGCCGCCCACAGCAGGCATGCCGCGGCGTATCCCACTCCGTTGGGACTGGCGACGGCGGTGCTGTAGATGAGCACAGGCGTTGCCGTCACCAGCAGCGCCAACAGCGGCCACGCGTTGCGGGCCAAGCCGGAGGTGACGACCGCTGCCCACGCCAGCAGGAGGGCCGCCAAGGCAGCGGTGTAGGCGCGGATGGCGAAGTCAGCGGCCGCCCCGCTGAACGGCCGGGCCATCAGACCGACGACCGCATAGTAGGTCGGGTTGTACGTCGCAGCACCTGAGGCGACCGTCACCATTCCTCCGCCCAGCTGCTCGACGGGGTGACAGTTGTCCGGTCCGGTGTACTCGTAGGATTCACACATGGCAGACGCTGCCGCCACGACGTCCTCCGGCACTCGGACCAGCCCGCCGCGGCCGGCATCGGCTGCACCGTCGTAGAGAAGCTGTCCGTGCGCGACTGCTTCGGCCTTGAAGACGTGGTCGAACTCGTCGCTCCCACGAAAGGCGGGCAGCGCCAGGATCCACGCCGTCTGGACAAGGAACGCCGCGACGAGAACGAGCAGGAAGAGTCGACATGGCGCTCGGGCCAAGATCACGGATGTTCCTGAGGCGCAGCCGATCCGACAGCGGTCCCGGCTTCGGGCCGGAGGGGTAGCTCACCGCCCCCGGATCGAGGAGCTTGCGACAGCGCGAGTTCTCGGGTCAGCACCGTGACGTCGTGCTGGAGTCTGTGGATCCTCTGTGCGGTGGCCAGAGCCGAGTAGGCGAAGACCGTCACCAGGAGGTACAGCACGAGGTCGGTACCTCGTCCGACGCCGACGGCGTTGGCCACCGTGGTGGTCAGATCGGGCCACAGCACGGCGATGATTCCGGCGAGCACGACCAGGAGTCCGGCGGCCCGTCGTGATGCCTCCCTCTGCCCGGGTACCTCCTCCCGGAGGACGAGGACGGCGACCCCGAGGGCTGCTGCGATGAGCAGGATCTTGATGATCACGGGGCAGCCCGTAGCCGGCTTACGGCCAGGTCGAAGAGGATGTTGAACGCGTTGCTGTTTCGTTGGCCCTTGGCGCGTGAGTAGTCCGTGTAGATCACGGTCACGGGCTCCTCCACGTAGGTGAGCCCGGCAGGCAGGATCGCGTCGAGCAGCTCGCTCGCGTAGGCCATCCGGGTCATCCGGAGATCGATCCGCTGCACCGCACGACGGGACAGTACGCGCAGACCGTTGTGCGTGTCGGTCACCTTCAGTCGCGAGGTCATCCGGGTGAACCTCACGGCAGTGCGCAGGATCAGCTCGCGTATGAGCGGCATCCGCTCCGTGCAGCCGGTGAACCGCGAGGCCAGCACGACGTCGACATCTTCGGCCCGGGCGCGGTCCACCATCCGTCGGGCGTCCTCGACGAGGTGTTGGCTGTCGGCATCGAACGTCACTACGTAGGACGACGCAGTGTGCAGCAGCACGTAGTCGAAGCCGGTTCGAAGCGCTGCGCCCTGGCCCTGGTTGACCGCGTGTCGGAGAACCGTTGCCCCGGCCGCGCGGGCCAGCTCGGCCGAGCCGTCACCGGAGCCGTCGTCGATACACACCACGTGGTCGAAGGACTGGAGCAGGTCGGAGACCGTGGTGGCAACTGTCTGTGCCTCGTTGTAGACGGGAACGATGATGCACACGTCGTCTATGGACACCGGACCCTCCTCCGACCGCAACCCGGTCCACGCAATCTTCACTGATCGGACCGCGTCAGGTGCCGGGTTACAGAAGATTTGTCCGGTTTAGAGGAGATATAGACACATGGGTCAGTCGATCTGACCCGAAGTGACTAGTTTCCTTAGTCCAGACCGAGGGAGAACGCCGACTCCAGGTCGTGCTGCGAGTAGGTGCGGAAGGCAATGTGGGTCTCGGTCTCCATCACGCCGGGGACCTTGTTGATGGAGTCGGCGACAACACGGGCGACGTCGTCGTGGTCGATGACACGCACCAGTGCGATCAGGTCGATCTGCCCGGTGACGCTGTAGACCTCACTGACGCCCCTGAGCGCGGCGATGGCCTCGGCCACCTCGGGGATGCGCGCGACGTCGGCCTTCACGAAGACGATGGCGGTGATCATGGGGCCAAGGTACCGCGCCGATGGCTTGGAGAGGCTCACTGCGCTCGCTCCTAACCACGGTCACGGTCACGGTCGGTGCACCGTGGCCAGAGTCCGACGCTCGTCGAAGGGGACCAGCGATGCGCGGGAGTGCTCCACGGCGTCGTGCAGGGCGAGGTGGCGCGTGGCCCCCCTGACCGGACAGGTCCACTCGCCCTCGACGTGTACGAGCCGCACGCCCGGTTGCTCGAGCCAGCGCAGGATCTGCTCCGACTCCTCGGCACTCGCGGCGGGAGTCGGACCTGGGCCTGCGGGCACCGTCTCGGCGGACTCCTGGAGCTGGGTCACCCACACGCCGGCGTGGGCATCGGGAGGGATCACCCCGGAGGCCGCGAGCCGGCCGCTGCGTACGACGTGGACCGCCCATCTCCGGTCGTCCTCCCGACGGGCCGCCACCAGCTCGCTGCACGAGGAGAGGGAGCCCAGGCGCTGGGTGCGAGCGGCCGCCCGGACGAAGGCGGAGAGGCGGTCGCGATGCACGCTCGCCTCCTCGAACCGCTCGTCCTCCGCGAGTCGATCCATGCGGGCGGTGAGCGCGTCGATCACCTCGTCCGCGCGGTGCAACAGGTTGTCGCGCACGGTTGCCACGAGGGTCGCGTAGTGGTCCATCGAGATGCTGCCGTCGCAGGGCGAGAGGCACCGCCCAATCTCGGCGAGCACACAGGGCGATCCCTTGGGCGTTCTGGGAAGACGGTCGCTGCACTGGCGGACCGGAAAGGCTTCGTACAGCGCGCTGAGGGACCGCTCGGCAGTTCGCCGCGAGGTGAACGGACCGAGGTAGTCGGCTCCGTCGGCGGCCACCTTGCGGACCAGCGACAGCCGGGGCCAGGGCTCGACGGTGAGCTTGAGCCAGTGCATCTTGTCGGGATGGCGGCTGCGGCGGTTGTACGGCGGCTGGTGGGCGGCGATCAGTCGCAGCTCGCGCACCCGCGCCTCCAGCGGCGTGGCGCACTCGATCCCGGTCACCGAGGCGGCGAGGTTGACCATCTCCCCCATCCGTGAGCGGCTCTCGGAAGCGGTGAAGTAGGACCGCACACGGGTACGCAGGTCGCGCGAGGTCCCGACGTAGAGCACACGCTGCTGCTCGTCCCGGAACAGGTAGACACCGGGAGAGTGAGGCAGGTGTTCGGCCAGGTGCCGCTTGCGGCGTACGGCGGGGCTGACGCGCGAGGTGAAGGTCTGCAGCTCCTCCAACGTGTGTACGCCGAGGCCACCGAGCCGCTCCATCAAGCCGTGCAGCACGTCGACGGTCGCTCGGGCGTCCGAGAGCGCACGATGGTTGGGTGTGGTGGTCGAGCCGAACGCCAACGCGAGGGAGCTCAGCTTGCAGTTGGGGGCGTCATCCCTCGTGATCACCCGCCGGGCCAGGCGTGCGGTGTCGAGTACCTCGAAGCCGGGCCAGGGGAGCCCCTGTGCGGCGGCGAAGTGCTTGAGGAAGCCGACGTCGAACGGTGCGTTGTGTGCGACCAGAACGGTGCCCTGCGCGAATTCGAGGAACGCCGGAAGCGTGGACTCGATCGCCGGCGAGGAGGCCACCATGGAGTTGGTGATGCCTGTGAGCACCGCGATGAACGGCGGGATCTGCGCATGCGGGTTGACCAGTGTCTGGAACTCCGCGAGCACCTCTCCGGCGCGCACCTTGACAGCCCCGATCTCGGTGATCATCGCGCCGCCCTGGACCGATGCGCCCGTCGTCTCGAGGTCGACCACGCAGAAGGTGATGTCGCGCAGGGGACGCCCGAGCTCGTCGAAGCTCATCTGGGTGGACCATCTGCTCATGGCGATCACGCTAGGCAGCGGCACCGACAGGAACCGGCAGGCAGGGCCGGGGTGGAGCCGCCATCCGGAAGTGTCGGTGGCTGCTGGTGGAGTCACGGGACCACCTTCCCCGGTTGCACTGAGGAGCCCCGAGATGAGCGTTCGCATCGACTGCGACAACTGCCTGGTCCGAGGACTGTCCTGCCACGACTGTGTCGTGACCGTCCTGCTCGGACCCCCACCCGAGCTCAGCTTCGACAGCGAGGAGCAGGAGGCCCTCGACGTGCTCGCCCGGTCGGGCCTGGTCCCGCCACTGCGCATGGTCACGCCGATGTCGGGGCCGGAAATCGAGTCGGCCTGACCACGGCAACACCACGTGGGTGTGGTGGGAGTGATCGCTGTGACGCGTGCGAAACCAATGTGGTCGACAACACACCGGTTACGCCTCGCTGTGGTTTTGGTCCGTCGGCCTTCTTACCTAGTGTGTAGGGCTGATGGCCCCTGGACCAGCGCACCAACCAGGTTCGCTCAGAGGCCGCGCCGAGTTCGAAACAGGCATTCCCGAAAGGAATGTCGCCTGTGCCGAAGCCGGGGACCCACGTTACTTGGGGTGAATCCGGCCCGACTCGTCACCGACCGTGACGACAGGGCTGGTAGGGCGTTCTTTGGGCCCGAATCCGTCAGCTGACCTGGTAGGCGTAGAGACAAAGAGGAGACCGACCGCTTGCTCGACGGCCGGAAACACCGCCATGCCCGCGTTGCCGCAGTAGTACTCACTTCGGCACTCACCACGACAGGTCTCGGACTCGCCACGGCCAGCCCGGCGACCGCAGCCCCCAACGACATCGACGCCGTTCAGGCTCGGGTCGACCGACTCTCCCAGCAGGCCGAAACCGCAGGGAAGCGCTACGACACCACCAACACCACGCTGACCCGGTCCCGCACCCAGCGTGACCGCCTGACCGCAGGCATCAAGCACCAACGCCGGGTCATGGACAACCTGCGGGCCCAGGTGGCCGGCACGGTCGTTGGCACCTACGAAGGAGCCGGTGGCGCCTCGGTGCCGTCCAGCAGACTCACCACCGACTCCGAGGTCATGCTCACCAACGTCACGGTGGTCAGCGAGGACACCGGCAAACGCGGCGATGCCATGACCAGCTCGAACGCCAAGCTCAAGCAGTTGACCGAGCGCCGCATCGCCGTTCGCGACCAGGTCACCAAGCTGGCGACCCGCGAGAAGACCCTGCGAAAGCAGCAGGAGAAGGTCGACTCCCGAGCCGCGAGTGCCGGCGCCGTCCTCGAGGATCTCCAGGCGCAGGCCGAGAAGAAGCGCATGGAGGCCGAGGAGAAGCGCATGGAGGCGCTCGGCGGTCCGGCAGTGGCCTACGCGAAGTCGCAGGTCGGCAAGTCCTATGTCTGGGGCGCTGTGGGACCGGACTCGTTCGACTGCTCCGGCCTCACCATGGCGGCGTGGCAGCAGGCCGGCGTGAGCCTGCCGCACAACTCGACGGCGCAGTACGATTCGGGCCAGCAGATATCCGAGAGCGAGCTGCAACCTGGTGACCTCGTCTTCTACTACAGCCCCATCAGCCACGTCGGCATGTACATCGGCGACGGGCAAGTTGTGAACGCACTGAACCCCAGCTCCGGCGTCCAGGTCTCTGGCCTGCACGACATGCCGTACTCCGGTGCTGTCCGCGTCGGCTGACCAACCCGGCAGAGCCGCTCGCCCACAGCGGGCGGGCGGCTTCCTGCATGTGCTGGCCCTGCTGGCGCTGTTCGCCGGACTCCTGACCGGCTGCGACCGCGAGGCCGACATCACGCCGCCCACGGCGTCGAAGGATGCCGTCGGCTCGCGCGCAGGGCAGGCCCAGAAGGCCCTGGACGGTCTCGTAAGCGCCCTGCAGCGCGGCACCCGTGAGGACACCGTCGCGCTGGCGGCCCCGGACTCGCACGAGCTGTTGGGTTGGGTGCACGACAACGCGACTGCACTGAGGATCGCCGACCTCTCGATGCGCTATGTCGACGAAGGAGAGCAGCTAGACGCAGGTGAACGGGCCGCGCTGGGTGAGGATGCGTGGCGAGGGTCGGTTCAGCTGGAGTACGGCTACGGGGGCCTCGATCAGTCCCCGGCGCGGATCGAGACCAGTGTGGTCTTCGTTCCGACCCCCGACGGGGCCCGGATCGCCTCGTTCGGTGGAACCGACGAACGCAGCCCGCTGTGGCTCGTGGACCGGCTGAGCGTCGTACGCACGAAGGAGTCGCTGCTCGCGGTCGCGGGTGGGTCACCCGGTCGGTACGCCGGCCTGGTCTCGCGTGCCCTGCGTCAGGTTCGTCGCATCCTGCCGGAGCGGGCCGGACCCTTGCTCGTGGAGGTCCCGAACACGCGCGCGCAGCTGGACGACGCCTTGCGGTCCGAACCCGGGCAGTACGACAACATCGCGGCTGTGACCACCACGGCGGACGGTTCACTCACCCCGGGAGCGCCGGTACGGGTGTTCATCAACCCAGCCGTCTTCGGCAAGCTCAAGCAGCGCGGTGCCCAGGTCGTGATGAGCCACGAGGCCACCCACGTCGCGACCGACGCATCCTTCAACTCGCTGCCCACGTGGCTGCTCGAAGGCTTCGCCGACTTCGTCGCGCTGGACCACGCAGGAGTCCCGGTCAACGTCGCCGCACGCCAGATCCTCGGTCGGATCCGCAAGGAGGGGGCGCCCCGCGCATTGCCGACCAGCGAGGACCTCGACCCGACGGCCACCGGGCTCGGAGCCACCTATGAGGAAGCGTGGCTGGCCTGCCGCTTCCTCGCGCAGGAGTACGGCACCCCCCAGCTGGTTCGGTTCTACCGGAAGGTCAGTGGCGGCGCCTCGGCCCAGGAGGCGTTCCGCAGCGAGCTCGGCACCACGCAGCGGGCGTTCGTGGCGCACTGGCGCGTCGACCTCGCCGGCCTTGCCGGGGTGGCACGCTGAAACGTGTGAAACCGGAGCCGACGCCCAGCACGCGGCTGTGCGTCTGGCTCGTCAGCGGCTCGCTGATCGCCCTGGTGGTCCTGGGGGCCTTGCTCGTGCCGTGGTCCTGGGTCCCGGGCGGCCATCTCGCCACGGTGCGGGGGAGCGAGGTGTTCTCGCCGGCACAGCTGAGCCGCGCCGAGGCCTACTCCTCCGTGCAGCGCCATCTCGGCTGGGCGAGCCTGGCGGTCTCGGTCGTCCTGGTGCTGGTGCTGGGGCTGACCCGGCTGGGCTCCGGGCTGACCCGTCGCGTTCCCGGCCCGTGGTGGCTGCGCGCCCTGGTCGCAACGCTCGGGGTGCTGCTGGCCGGCGCCGTGGCCACAGCGCCCTTCGAGCTGGCGATCCGCAACAACTCCCTCGACTACGGGCTCACCGGGCAGTCGCTGGGTGGCTGGGCACGCGACCAGGGGGTGTCGCTGCTCGTCGCCTGGGTGTTCGCAGGCGTGATGGTGCTGCTGGTCATCGGCACGGCGCGCCGCTCGCCGCGGCGCTGGCCGCTCTACACGGCGCTGGCGGGGGCGGTGCTCACGGTCCTCGGGTCCTGGGTGTATCCCGTCGTCGTCGAACCGCTGTTCAACCACTTCACCTCCCTTCCCGACGGTGAGCTGCGGACCCGCATCATGGCGCTGGCCCGCAAGGAGCACGTGCCCGTCTCCGACGTGCTCGTGGCCGATGCGTCACGACGTACGACGACCCTGAACGCCTACGTCTCGGGCTTCGGTGGCACTAAACGGGTCGTGCTCTACGACAACCTTGTCGAGGACGTGCCGCAACGGGAGACCCTCACGGTGGTCGCACACGAACTGGGTCACGCCAGGAACCATGACGTGCTGCTCGGCACGGTGCTGGCGTCGGCGGGTGTGGTGCTCGGCAGTGGCCTTCTGGGACTCGTGCTCGGTCGGCGACGGCTGCTCGACCGGGCGGGAGTTGCCCACCCTGGCCAACCCGAAGCGGTGGCGCTCGTTCTCGCACTGGCTACGGTGGGCTCGCTGCTGGCCAGCCCGGTCCAGAACACGGTCAGCCGGGCTGTGGAGGCACGCGCGGACCGGGCCTCGTTGGCCGCAACGGGGGACTACGCCGGCTTCGAGAAGATGCAGGAGCAGTTGGCCATCCGCTCGCTCAGTGACGACGACCCACCGCGCTGGAGCCAGTTCTGGTTCGGCTCGCACCCCACCACGGTGCAGCGGATCGGCCTGGCCCGCGCGCTCCAGCGTCAGGGGCACTAGGGACACCACCCAGGAGTCGCCGTACCTGTTGTGATCGTGTTACAGCGCGGGTGGTCTTCGCTGACTCAGCAGGTCATCGCGGACGAGGTCCCGGCGGAGCCGGTATTGATCGAGTCGCAGGTGCCGTCGAACAGATCCGAGATCGCACCTCCGAAGACGAAGACGACGGCGATGATCAGGGACGCGACCCCCGCGAGCAGGAGGCCGTACTCGACGGCTGATGCACCGTCCTCGCTGCGCGCGGACACTCGGCTGACCCACATCAACATGCCGTCCCTCCTAGGTGAGCAAGTGCCGGGTGTGCCGACGGTAAAGCGGAGACCCGGCGAAGCTCACAATCGAGCTTCACCGGGCCGTTGGCCAGCTTGTTACGGCGTGGCCGCGCAGGTGCCGGTACCGGCACCGCCGTCGGCCTGGATGGTGCTGCAGGTGTCGTTGAAGACGCCGCTGATCATGCCGCCGAACAGGAACACGACCGCGACGACCAAGGCGGCGATGCCGGCGACGAGCAGGCCGTACTCCACGGCGGAGGCGCCATCCTGGTTGCGGCGGCTGTTGATGGTGCGAATGAACTCGAGCATGGTGTTCGCTCCCTCTGGAACTAGGTGGATTTGTTGAGGCCGACCCAATCGGCCCGCTGAGAAAAGTATGCCAAAAACGGACAGAACGGGACATCAGCCATGCGGCTCGAACTATCTGACCCGTTTGGGCGTTAATGGACTAGTCCGTCTGGACTATGCCGAATTGCGGAGGTGTCCGCGGTGCCGCTCAGATCGGCGGTGTGGCCGAACTGATCAGGCCCAGCCGCATCGCGGTGACGAGCGCCTGGGCCCTGTTCGCGGCCCCGAGCTTGTCGTAGATGTGGCCGATGTGGCTCTTGGCCGTCGACTCGCTCAGGTAGAGGCGACCGGCGATCGCCGTGACGCCGAGACCTTCGGCCAGCAGGTCCAGAACCTGCCGCTCGCGGTCGGAGAGACGGGGGGCGCCCGAGCTCATCCGCCTGATCATGGCCTCACCGAGGCCGGTGCAGGCGAAGGTGAGTGGCGCCACCGACGCCTGGCGCGCTGCACTGATCACGGTGGTGGTGGGGGCGTCCTTGCCCACGAAGGCCGACGCTCCGGCGTCCATGGCCGCGAACAGCTGCTCGTCCCCGGCGTACATCGTCAGGACGACCAGGCCGACCTCGCGGCTCTCCTTGCGCAGCACGCGCACCAGGTCGAGGCCAGAGCCATCGGGGAGGCGGACGTCGGTGACGACCACGTCTGGTGCCACCTCGCGGGCCAGCGAGATGCCCTCTTCCACCGATCCCGCCTGACCGGCGACGTCGAAACCGTCGGCCTGGGCGAACGCGCCCGCGAGTCCCTGTCGGATCAGCTCGTGGTCATCGATCAACAACACGGTCGTCATGCAGCACCCAGGCGCACCGGCCCAGCCTCTCTTCCTCAGGCTAACGCGCCGGGGAGCCGAAACGGACCAGGACGCGGGTCCCGGGCCGGTCGGGTGCGGGCGCCTCGACGACGAGTTCGGCACCGATGCTGCGTGAGCGCTCTCGCATGATCTTCAGTCCCTGCGAGTCGGCCGCCGGGGCGTGGGCGCGGATTCCGTCGTCGCCGACCTCGATCTCGGCGTGCGGTGACCGGACGGTGCACCGCAGCCACAAGTTGGCCGCGCCCGAGTGCTTGCGTGCGTTGGCCATGGCCTCCTGGGCGATCCGGAGCAGCTCGTACTCGACGTCACCGTGCAGCCGAGGCCCCTTCTCGTCCAGCGTCACGTGCACGGTCATCGGGGACGTTGCACTCACCTGGTTGGCATATGCCGAGAGGCTCTCGCCGAGCCCGGCCCCGGCAGCGATCTCCTGGCGCAGGTCGAAAATCGAGTGCCTCAGCTCGGTGACCACGCGGGTGACCTCCTGGCGCAGCTTCCCGATCTGCTGCTGCTGGACCGGGTCATGGGAGCTGGCCGCCAGGTTGTCCACGAGGTAGCCGAGAGAGGCGACGTCCTGGGCCACTCCGTCGTGCACCTCGCGTGCGATGCGCTGGCGCTCCTGGCTCATGGCGTTGTCGCGCACGCGGCCGAAGAGCAGCGCAGCCTGCAGCTGGACGGAGTGCCGTGCCAGGCGGTTTCGCAGCTCCAGGGCCGCGGCGGACTCGATGTCCTGCAGGGTGTCGAGGACGAGCACGGCGATTATCTCGTCGTTGGCCACCAGAGGGATCGCCGCTCGCCGCTCACGCAGCATCATGGCTTCGTACTCCCAGCACCTGGCCGACAGCGGTTCTGCCCAGGCCATCGCACCCGGCTGGGTGCCGAGGGAGTACCGAAGGGGCGCCATCGAACCGTTCTGAGAGCGAACGAGTACGCCCGCGCTGCGGGTGGGCACGACGCGGTCGGCCTCGTCCATGATCTGCTCGGCGATGTCGACGGCGTCCAACCCGCCGCTGAGCTTGCCGGAGAGCGCCTCCAGGCGGCGGATGAGACTAACCGCGCTCCGGTACGAGGCATCGGCATCGGCATCGGTGCTGCGCGCCGCCCCACGCAGCGCGGTCCCCATCAGCCCGATCCCCACAGCGGTGCACAGCCAGGTGAACCCGGTCGCCGCCATCTCGCGGTCCCACCTTTGGATCACCAGCGTCCACAGCACCAGCAACAAGCCGAACTCGGCGGCGGCTACGCGTAGGAGTCCGCTGAAGCCACCGTCCAGGGCACCGATCAGCGCCGGGATGACCAGATACGGGGTGACGTTCGCCTGGTCGGGGTAGGTGAGGACGGCCAGGGTTGCCACGACCGCGCCCTCGAGGACGGCCACCGTCGACTCGCTGAACCTGTGGGTCAGGGAAAGGGCAATGGCCACGGCCGCGGTCAGGGCGACGAGCAGGGCACCCTTGAGGTACTCCGATCCAGCCAGGGCCGCGAGCGAGGTGAGTGCAGCGATGGTGAAGACGCGAGCAGCGATGGCGACCCGCCCGACGTCGGTCACGATCAGAGTTTGCCTGAGAAGTTGTTCATCATCGTGATTCCGGCCGGACCCAGCACCGCGATGAACAGGCACGGCAGGATGCAGAAGATCAGTGGGACCAGGATCTTGACCGGCACCTTCTGGGCCATCTCCTCGGCCCACTGACGCCGCTTGACACGGATCTCGGAGGACTGGACGCGCAGCACCTGTCCGACCGGGATGCCGAACGCATCGGCCTGGACCATGGCGCTCACGAAGGACCGCAGGTCCGGGAGGTCCGAGCGGTCTGCCATCGAGCGCAGCGCCTCGGAGCGTCCGCGCCCGATCTGCATCTCCTGCAGCATCCTGGCGAACTCCTCGGAGAGTGGCCCGTCGGTGTTGCGCGCCACCTGGGCGCAGGATGCGTCGAAGCCGAGGCCGGACTCCACCGAGATGGTCAGCAGGTCGATGGCGTCGGGAAGTGCTCGCCCCACTTGCTCCGTCCGGTTATAGGTCTGCTGATGGAGGTACAGGTTCGGCGCCAGGTAGCCGGCCAGCGACGCGATCACCACGAAGCCGAGCATGGGCAGGAAACCGAGGCCCAGGATGAGGCTCACGACGAGCGAGATGACCAACGCGGCAGCGAACCCGACCACCTTGCCGGCCATCACGCGCTCCACCGTCCAGCCGAAGGGGTTTCCTGCCTTCTCGAGCTTCTCTCGGATACGCTCGCTGGCATCCTCGGGCGTGAGCCGACGCCCCATCCGTTGGGCGCGGGCCAGAAGCGGGAACAGGACCCGGTCGGTGAAGCCGGATTCCAGCTCGCGAGTCATCTCCTCCGGCGCCGCGGTCAACGCCTCGAGCACGGCGATGGAGCGGCCGACACCCGCGCGCTCCTTGTGGATGCCCCCTACGGAGGCGAACACCAGGAACAGGGCGGCGAAGATCATCACGAAGCCCAGGGGCAGGATCAGGCTGATCACAGGTCCACCTTCGCAACCTTGGTCATCCAGAACATGCCGACGGCCATCAGGATCGCCATGCCGCCGCAGAGGATCCACCCGATGGGTGTGTGGTACAGCGGCTGGACGTAGTCCGGCTTGGTCAGCGTGAGATAGAGCAGGAACCCCGGGGGCAGGCCGCCCAGGACGTAGCAGGAGAGCCGGCCCTCGGCCGAGAGCGCCCGCACGTGGCGTCGCAGGAACTCGCGCTCGCGGAGGGTGGCGGCAACCGTCAGCAGGAGCTCGGCCAGGTTGCCACCGACCTCACGCTGGATCCGGATGGCCATCACGACCCACACGAAGTCACGGCTCTCCATGCGCTCGGCCACGCCGTCGAGGGCGTCCTCCAGCGCCACGCCGAGGCGGGTCTCGACGACAACGCGCCGGAACTCGCCCGAGATGGGGTCCACCCCCTCACGCACGATGGTGTCGATCGACTGGGCCAGCGACAGGCCCGCGGACAGGCTGCCGGACATCAGCTGCAGGGTGTCGGCCAGACCTGTGCCGAAGGCATTGAGGCGTTTCTTGCGCTTGAATCGTAGGTAGATCCAAGGGCCGATCAGGGCGCCGAGGATGAACACCAGGCCGAGGACGATGCTGCCTGAACCGAGGAGCACTCCGAGCGGCCCACCGCCGATGACGATGGCAGCGCGCATCAGCAGCCACTCAGACGGTTTGAGCGACATGCCGGCAGCCTCGAGGCTGTGCGCGATGCGGGCCTCGAGGTTCTTGTTGCTCGCCAGGGCCCGCTCGGCTGCCTGGCGGGCCTTGCCGGTGAGGGCGGTCGGCGCACCGGCGTCCTGTCGTGGCCCCGACTTGCCCGGGACGGCCATCACGCCATAGGCCTGGATCTGCTCGGTCAGAGTGAGGTCGGTCGCGGGTTTCCTGCCGCCTGCCGCCAGGATCGCGATGAGACCCAGCAGGCCGACGGCCATCGCACCGATGGCTCCGTACATGACGTTGGGTGAGATGTCGAGCGGTCCAGCGCCCACCAGCTTGGGCCCGGAGGGGGTGGCCTTCTCGGCCTTGATGTCCGAGGCCGTCCTGACGGGCACGTACGCCGCGGCGGTGAACGCCTGGGCGCTGGTGGGAACCGTCACCTCGACGTTGGAGCTGGTCTGGTCGAAACCGGCCGGGAGCTTCGCCGTCACGACGACCTGGCGAGCAAGGGCGTCGGCCTCCTTGGCGAAAGCCGCGGTGAGCGCGGCGGGGTCCTGGGTGGTGAGGATGGTGCCCTTGCCCGCTGCTGCAATGGCGTTCAGCGGTGGGTTGGCCTCGTCACCCTCCTGCACGGCGACCACGTCGACCACGGCACCGGACTTCTTGACCTCGCTCAGGACTTTGCTGAGGTCGGTGTCGGTCGTGTCCTTGCCGTCGGACAGCAACAGGATCTTGCGCTGGCCGGCCTCCTCGCCGCCGGGACCGGCAGCCTCGAGGGCGCCGAGCACTCCGTCGTACAGCGCGGTGTTCCGGGTGAGTCGCAGTCCGGTCACGGCGGTGCGCGCCGCTGCACGGTCCAGACCCGGCGGGACCACGACCGTGACCGTGTCGTTGAAGGTCAGGACGCCGACCTTCACGTTCGCGGGCACTGCGGCGAGATAGGTGAGGGCGGCCTTCTTGGCCTCCACGATGCGTTGGCCGGCCATGCTTGCGCTGGTGTCGATGGCCAGAACTGACGTCCGATCCACGACGCTGCTCTTGGACGCCGCGGCTGACTCAGCGACCACGTCCTTGCCGTCGATCTTGACCGTGACGCCCGAAAGGTCGACCTCGTCCGCCCCCGGCACCGAGATCAGGAGTCGTACGGCGCCGCCCTTCGTCGGCTGGGCGTGGTCGATGGCAGCCTCGTCGTCGGCGGAGGCAGGCGCAGTTCCCCACAGGCTCAGGGCCAGCACTGCCAGCAGTGCGCCGAAGACCGCGCAGCGAGTCATGTGGCGCTGTCGGGTCATCGGAAGTCCGTCGTGGTGGCGAAGATCCGCGGGTCGACGATCACGTTGGCGTGCAGCATCTTCTCCAGGAACCTCGGGCGCAGCCCGGTCGCCTTGAGCGATCCCAGGGACTTGCCCTCGGAGTCGAACCCGGCGGAGTTGTCGAACAGGAAGATGTCCTGAAGCGTGATGACGTCGCCCTCCATCCGCTCGACCTCGGTGACATGGGTGATGCGACGGGTGCCGTCCTTGAGACGGGCCTGGTGCACGATCAGGTCGACCGCGGAAGCCACCTGCTCCCGGATGGCCCGGATAGGCAGGTCCATGCCGGCCATCAGGACAAGGGTCTCGAGCCGCGAGCAGGTGTCACGCGGTCCGTTGGAGTGGACCGTACAGATGGAGCCGTCGTGGCCTGTGTTCATGGCCTGCAGCATGTCGAGTGCGGAGGAGTCACGGACCTCACCGACGACGATCCGGTCGGGTCGCATGCGCAACGCGTTCTTGACCAGGTCGCGAATGGTCACGGCGCCCTTGCCCTCGATGTTGGACGGGCGGGACTCCAGGCGGACCACGTGGTCCTGCTTGAGCTGGAGCTCGGCCGCGTCCTCGATCGTGACGATCCGCTCGTCGGAGGGGATGAAGGAGGAGAGCACGTTCAGCGTCGTGGTCTTGCCCGCACCGGTCCCGCCGGACACGACGACGTTGAGCCGCCCACGCACGCACGCATCGAGGAAGTCGGCCGTGCGGTCGCTCAACGAGCCGAACTTGATCAGGTCGCTGACCGTCAGCGGGTCGGCAGCGAACTTGCGGATGGTCAGTGTGCTGCCGTCGATGGCCAGCGGGGGAACGATGGCGTTGACCCGGCTACCGTCAGGCAGACGGGCGTCGACCATGGGGGAGGACTCGTCCACCCGTCGGCCGATGCGCGAGACGATCTTGTCGATCGTGCGACGCAGGTGCGCCTCGTCCTTGAACTTGCCGTCGACCTTGACCAGCTTGCCCTTGCGCTCGAGATAGATGCTGAACGGGCCGTTGACCATGACCTCGGCGACGTCGTTGTCGCGCAGGTAGGGCTCCAGCGGGCCATAGCCCAGGATGTCGTCGGAGATGTCCTGGGTGATCCGCTCGCGGTCGACCCGAGTCAGCGGACGGTTGCTCCCCGCGAGCACGTCGGCGAGAACGAGCCGCACCTTGGACTCCAGCTCGGCGGCATCGAGGTCTGCGTCGTAGAGCTGAGGACCGAGTTGCTGCAGCAGTTCGGTGTGCACGCTCTCCTTGAGATCCTCGAAGCGGTCCTTCGCCGCGTCTGCGTGCGCCGACGTCTTGGACGACTTGGACGACGTGGGCGCCTGCGTCGGCTTCGAGGGGCCGTTGCCGCTGCTGTAGGCGCTGGCACCGGGAGTGCCCCCGGTGTCGCGGCTGACGCCGTTCGTGGAACCGGACGGCAGCCCGGGTGGCGTGTGTGGCTTCGAGTGGGCGTCCCCCGTGGAGGAGGGTGCGTCGATGGGGACGTCGGCCCGGCGCTTCGGTACCGAAGACTCGGCCGTATCTGGGGAGACGGCTGGTTCCGAGGCGTCCAACCGCTTGTCGGCCGGAGCCGCGGCACGGTTGAGAGCGGCCAGGCGCTCGCTGAGACTGCTCACGGTCCCTTCCTACTGCTTCTTCTGGCGACGGAAGAGTCCACGCTTGGCGGGCGCGGTCGTCGTGCCGGTCTTGCCCTGACTGGCGAGCTCCTTGGCGAACGCTTCGATGCCCTTCGAGACCGGGTGGTCGGGCTTGGACACGACAATGGGCCGGCCGTGGTTCGTGGCGCTGGCGACTGCGGTCGAGCTCGGCAGGGACACCGAGACCTTCATCCCCAGGATCTCCTCCACGTTGGCAAGTGTCAGGCCGACCTCCTCGTCAGCCCGGTTGAGAATGAGGTGGCGGCCGTTGGGCACGAGGCGGAGCAGGTCGAGGGTCTCAAGGGCGACCTTGGTGTTCTTGATGGTGGGCACGTCGAGGGTGGCCACGATGACGCACTCGTCGGTCTCGTCGAAGGCGCCCAGCACCTGGTCGTCGAAACCTGGTGGGGTGTCGATGACCACGTAGTCGAAGTGGCGGCGCAACGTCTGGATGACCCGCCGCGCCAGCGAAGGAGTGACCAGGTCGCGTCCCTCGGGATGCGTAGGCGCGGCCAGGATGGTGAGCCCGTTCTCGTGGCGGATCAGCAGCGTCTGCAACAGCGAGTAGTCCAGGTCCTGCTCGGACTCCGCAGCCTCGGTGATGGTGTGCTCCGGGATGATCTGCATGGTGATGGCGACGTCACCGAAGGCGAGGTCGAGGTCGATGACACACACCTCGGCACGCGAGCGGGCGAGCGCGAGCCCGAGGTTGACCGCCATCGTCGTCTTGCCCACGCCACCCTTGGGGGAGAAGACGGTGATCACGCGACCGTCGCGCTCCCCGGGGTCCGTCGGGCCGTTGATCGACTCCCAGGTGCCCTTGGCCCGGCTGAGCGCGGTGCCGAGCGCCCCTGGATCATCAGCTGCGACGACTGCACCGATGCCGACCTGCATGGCTTGCGAGAAGACCTCGGGTGCGAGGTCGTGCCGAATGAGGACAACCGTCGTGGCCGGGTGAGCGGACCGGATCCGCTCGGCCAACGCCGTTGCAGTTGCCATCTCGACGGTTGGGCCGATCACGACCGCGGAGTGGCCCCGGCCGCTGAGCAGCCCGTCGACGTCGTCGGGGCGGGAGACCACCGGCGAGCCGGAGGGCAGCGCGGTCACCAGCACACCGGCAGTTGTGCTGTCCGCCTCGACGAGGATCGGCATCTAGGTCCTTCCTTGGTGCAGGAGGTCTGCGGAGCAGGGTGCCGGGGTCACTGGAACAGGTTCTTGGCGGTGACACCCCTGGACGGCGCGACCTGGGAGCCGGTGTTCATCAGCCCGAAGGAGAGCTCGCCGTTGGTGCTCGCGAAGAGCACTCGCTCGGCCTCGATCTGCGAGACGGCCAGGGTCAGCAGTGTCTTGGGCAGCTGTTCACTGGTCTGCGCCCCGGTGGGATCGGTGGTGGTCGTGGCCACCACGGTCGTCGTACCCGCGCCGATGACCTGGACGTTGGGCAGGAGCAGGCGGGTGAAGGTGCCGCTCTCGCCCGAGCCGTTCAGGAAGATGGCGACCTTGTCACCGGGGTTGACGAAGCCGGCCACCCGGGCGGGATCGCTCAGGTTGACCGAGATCGCGATCTTGCCCTTGGGGATCGTCAGGCCGTTGGCAGCGCCGGTGGCGCCGAACTTCGAGCTGGTCAGCTGCTCACCGGGGTAGATCGTGGTGGTGGCCACCTTTCCGGCGACAGGCTCGGTCCCGGTGAGGGCGTTCGGCAGGAGGTCCTTCTCGGTGACCGAGGAGGTCTCGATCTTGCCTGCGGACTGTGCCGCCTCGACGGTCTCTCCGGGCGCGATCGACTTGACGACACGCAGGACCTGCACGGCCTCGTAGCGCTGGTCTGCGCGGTTGTCCGCGCCACGGACGTAGAGGAAGACGAGCAACGTGCCCAGTGCAGCAATGACCGCTGCGACGGCGAGCAGGGCTTTTCTGCGATCCATGAACGGCTGACCTACCTATGTGCGGGGGAGCTGCGTGGACGCGCCACCACGTCTCCCGTTGGCACCGTGAGACCACTTCTGTGTCACGACACCACTCAGGCTGCCGCACGGAGTCCGTTTTGTACGCAGAATCGGACACTCCGACCCACGCCGGACCCGCAATGCGCCGCCACCGGCGACTTGCGCACTGGATCAGCGCACGTAGAGCGAGTCCACGTCGTCCCGGTGCTCGCGCATGACCACCCCGCGCCTGAGCTTCAGACTGGGGGTCAGCTGGCCACCTTCCTCGGTCCACGCACCGGGCAGGATCGCGAAGCGGCGGATCGACTCGGCCTTGGACACCGCCTTGTTGGCATCGTCCACGGCGCCCTCGATCTCGGCCCGGAGCTCGGGGTCGTCGAGCAGGGTCTTCACGTTGCTGGACTTGCCATGCTGCTCGGCCCACGTGGGCAGGGTCTCGGGATCGATCGTGACCAGAGCGGCGATGAAGGGATGCCCGTCGCCGACCACGATGCACTGGTCGACCAGGTGGTGGGCGCGGATTCGGTCCTCGAGCACGGCCGGCGCGACGTTCTTGCCGCCGGCCGTCACCAAGATCTCCTTCTTGCGACCGGTGATCCTCACGAACCCCTCGTCGTCGATCTCGCCGACGTCGCCGGTGTGGAACCACCCATTGGCGTCCTTGACCTCAGCGGTCGCCTCGGTGTTGCGCCAGTAGCCGGCGAAGACCTGGCCCCCGCGGAACAGCAGTTCGCCGTCATCGGCCACCCGCACGCTGGTGCCCTGCAGGGGGCGCCCCACAGTCCCGATCTTCTGGGCGTCCGGGAGGTTGGCCGTGAGCGCGGCGGTGGTCTCGGTCAGGCCGTAGCCCTCGAGCACGTTGACCCCGATGCCGCGGTAGAAGTGTCCGAGCCGCTCCCCGAGGGGCGCGCCGCCCGAGACGGCGTACGCACACCGTCCGCCGAGCGCGGCACGCAGCCTGGCGTAGACCAGCCGGTCGAAGACGCGGTGCTGCAGGCGCACGGGCAGGCTCGTCTTGCCGCCCTCCAGGCCGCGCGACCAGGCAATGGCCACGTCGGCCGCACGACCGAAGATCCTGCCCTTGCCATCGGCCACGGCTCGCTGGGAGGCGGTGTTGAACACCTTCTCGAAGACGCGAGGGACGGCGAGAATGAACGTGGGCTGGAACTCCGCGAAGTCCTCGAGCAGGTGCTTGATGTCAGCCGAGTGGCCCAGCCGCACGCGCGCCTTGACGCAACCGATCTGGATGACCCGCGCGAACACGTGCGCCAGCGGCAGGAAGAGCAACGTGGCCTGCGCGTCGCCGTCCTCGGTCGAGGGGCCGAACAGCTCGTCCAGCTCCTCGATCGCCACCGCCAGCTCGACCATGAAGTTGCGGTGGGTGAGCATGCAGCCCTTGGGCCGCCCGGTCGTGCCCGAGGTGTAGATCAACGTCGCCAGCTCGTCCGGCCCCGCGCGGGTACGACGCGCGTCGAGCTCCTCGTCTGACACGTCCTCGCCCAGCGTGCGCAGGACGCCGAGCCCGTTGCCGTCGATCGTCCACACGTGGTGGAGCTCGGGGAGTCCGTCACGGAGCCCCTTGACGCGCGAGCTGTGCTCCTGGGTCTCGGTGAACACGGCCCGGGCTCCGGAGTCGGCCAGGATCCACTCGACCTGGTCGGCGCTGGAGGTCTCGTAGACGGGCACCGTGGCGGCGCCGGCGAACCAGATGGCGTAGTCGAGCAGCGTCCATTCGTAGCGGGTCCGCGAGATCAGGGCGACCCGGTCCCCGGGCTCGATCCCGGCAGCCAGGAGGCCCTTCGCGACGGCGCGCACGTCGTCGAGGAACTCCGCCGCGGTGACGTCGGTCCATGCGCCCTCGACGCGTCGGGAGAACACCACGGTGCCGCCATGCTCGGTGCCGTTGGTGACGACGTCGTCGGTCAGGTTCCCGGTCGTCGGGGCGCTGACCTGCTGGGCCGTGGAGTACTCGCGCACGACGCACCTCTCTTCGCGGGCTACCGGGGGCTGGATCGCATCTGCACGGTACTCGTACCCCGTCCACCAACGTTTGCCTGCTACGCGCCGCCCACCACGCACGCTGGCTGCGTTGCCATCAGTCGACGGGCCACGGCCCGCCTTCCTTCCGGCGCCAAGCCACCACCCCACAGAATCGCTCGCTGCGCTCCCGATTCCGCGGGGACCCCGGATGTGCCATCGCACGCGTTGGACGACGCTCGCTGACGGCAAACCTTGGCGGCCCCGGCACTCGGCCCAGCGCGATGTGCTGCCACAGGAGGCTGATCCGGACGGAGGTCGGTCCGTTAACCTTGGGCGGCCGGACCGGTATCCGAGCGGCACTCCCTGCCGGACCACTCATCAGCAGCCTTCGACGACAGGACCCAGAACCATGGCCGAGCAGACCACGTCCAGCATCGTCATCGACGCGACCGAGGCGCAGGTGATGGCGGTGATCGCCGACTTCCCGGCCTACCCCGAATGGGCGCAGGGGATGAAGCAGGCAGATGTCATGGAGGAGGGGCCGGGGGGACGCGCCCTCAGGGTGCACTTTGAGCTCGATGCCGCTCCCATCAAGGACTCCTACACCCTGGGCTACGACTGGCAGGGCGACTCCGCGGTCCGCTGGAACCTCGTCGAGGGCAAGATGCTCAAGTCGATGCAGGGCGCCTACGAGCTGCGACCGAGTGAGTCGGGCACCGAGGTGACCTACCGGCTGGCCGTGGAGCTGAGCATCCCGATGATCGGCATGCTGCGCCGCAAGGCGGAGAAGGTCATCATCGACACGGCGCTGAAGGGCCTCAAGAAGCGCGTCGAGTCGCTGGGCTGAGAGTGAGCGTTCGCATCGTCCTCTTCACCGGCAAGGGGGGAGTCGGCAAGACCACCAGCGCAGCCGGTACGGCGGTCCTGGCTGCCCGCGCCGGTCAGCGGACGCTGGTCCTCTCCACCGACGCCGCCCACTCCCTCGGTGACGCGTTCGGCCTCAAGGTCGTGGGCCATGAGCCTGTCGAGGTCACCACGAACCTGTGGGTGCACCAGGTCGACGCCCAGCGCCGCTTCGAACGCTCGTGGGGAGAGATCCAGGGCTACCTGATGTTGGTGCTGGATGCAGCCGGGGTGGACCCGATCACCGCCGAGGAGCTGACCGTCATCCCCGGGGCCGAGGAGGTGCTCGCGCTCCTCGAGCTGCGCGACCACGCCATCAGCGAAACCTGGGACGTCATCATCGTCGACTGCGCGCCCACCGCCGAGACGCTGCGCCTGCTGGCGCTGCCCGAGGCTCTCGGGTGGTACATGACCCGTGTCTTCGGCGTGCAGCGCCGGGTGATCCGTGCGCTGCGACCGGTCCTGTCCCGGGCAGCCGGAGTGCCGATGCCCGAGGACTCCGTCTTCGACGCGGTCGTGCGGCTGCATCGTGACCTCGAGCAGGTGCAGCAGATCCTCGGGGAGAAGGAGTCCACGGTCCGCCTGGTGCTCACCCCGGAGTCCGTCGTGGTGGCCGAGGCGCGGCGCTCACTGACGACACTGTCCCTCTACGGCTACCGGGTCGACGGAGTGATCGCCAACCGGGTCTTCCCCGACGGCGAGGGAGACGCGTGGCGCGAGGGCTGGGTCGCCTCCCAGCAGGCGATGCTCGCCGAGGTCAGGCTGTCATTTGCCGACCTCCCGATCTGGCGCTCCGCCTACCGACCGGGTGAGCCGGTGGGCACCGATGCCCTCGCGAGCCTGGCCGAGTCGGCGTACGAAGGTGCCGACCCGCTGGCCGTGCCCTCGGGTGAGGGGCCGATGACCATCACCCGGACCGACACCGGGGCGGTGCTGCGAATCGCCCTGCCCTTCGCGCAGACGCGAGACGTCGACCTGGCCCGGCATGGTGACGAGCTGGTCGTGACCGTCGGGTCCTACCGTCGGTTGCTGGCCCTGCCGACCGCGCTCGCGCGCCACACCGTGACGGCTGCTCGCGTGGAGGAGGGCTCGCTGCAGGTACGGTTCCGGTTCGAGCAGGAGGAGCAGTCTTGAACCACGCAGACGACGGCCAGGGCGGGTCCGGCACGGGTTCCGGTGACCACGAATCCGTGGGCAGCGTGGGCGACGAGGCCGCGAAGTTGTTGGGAGCGCTCTCGGACTGGGCCCGGGACCAGGGCACCGACTACGCGGGCAGTGCCGCGGGCGCGGCCGGTGCGTTCGCCCACGCGGTCCAGGACGTCAGTGAGCACATCGCCACGGGGAGCAAGGACTGCCGCTACTGCCCCGTGTGCCAGGTCATCCACGTGGTTCGGCATACCAGTCCAGAAGTCCGGGCACACCTGTCGGTGGCCGCCAGCTCGCTGATGCACGCGGCTGCCGGTCTGGTGGGCACTCACCCGGACGGGCAGCGGAGGTCGACGTCGGTGGAGAAGATCGATCTCGACACCGGTGCAGACTGGGACGAGGACCAGTGAGCTACACCGTCGGTGTCGACGTGGGCGGTACCAAGATCGCCGCCGGACTCGTGGACGAGCGCGGTGAACTGATCGCCCGTGACCGCACCGTCTCGCCCGCCACTGACCCCGCCGAGATCGTGCACGCCATCGGTAAGCTGGTCCGCTCGCTCGTCGGCACTCGGGAAGTGGAGGCGGTCGGCGTCTGCGCGGCCGGCTTCGTCGACAAGCAACGCGCCATGGTGGTCTTCGCGCCCAACCTCGCCTGGCGCGACGAACCGCTCAAGGAACGGCTCCAGAAGGAGCTCGACCTGCCCGTCGTCGTGGAGAACGACGCCAATGCTGCGGCCTGGGGGGAGTTCACCTTCGGCGCGGGGGAGGACGTCGAGGACCTGTTGCTGCTCACCATCGGCACCGGGGTCGGCGGTGGCGTCGTCATCGACGGGGAGCTGGTGCGGGGAGGATTCGGGTTCGGCGGCGAGGTCGGTCACATCCAGATGGTGCCCGGAGGCGTCAGGTGCGGCTGCGGCAACCTCGGCTGCCTGGAGTCCTACGGTTCCGGCAGCGCTCTGGTGCGGATCACCCGTGAGCGTGCAGCCGACACGCCGGACGGTGCGCGCAACCTGCTGGAGCGGGCGGGGGGCGACATCGCCAAGATCACGGGCCCGCTGGTCACCGAGGCTGCCCGTGCTGGGGACGCGTTCGCGATCGAGCGACTGGCCGAGCTCGGGGACTGGATCGGCCAGGGCGTTGCCACGCTGACAGCGGTGCTGGACCCGAACGTCGTCGTCATCGGTGGCGGCGTGAGCGAGGCCGGTGCCCTCCTGCTCGATCCGATCCGGGCGAGCTTCGAAGCGCACGTCACCGTACGTCGGCACCGGCCGATGCTCGAGGTGCGCCAGGCCCGGCTCGGTAACGCTGGCGGCATGGTGGGTGTCGCGGACCTCGCGAGACGGCGGTGACGCGGTCGCGGAGCCCGGCCCCGCCAGAGCACCAGGCACCTGAGGGCTGGGGCGAATGAGCCTGTCCATCGGCGTCGACATCGGCGGCACCAAGGTGTTGGCTGCGGTCGTCGACGAAGTGGGCCGGGTGCTCGACACGGAGACCACTGAGACGCCAGGGCCAGGCTCGGGGATCGAGAAGTCGACCGCCCAGGAGGTCGAGGACGCACTGGTCGAGGTCGTCGAACGGCTGATCGCGCAGTACGGGCGGCTGGCCGTCGGCGTGGCGGCCGCCGGCTTCGTGGCACGCGACGGCGAGCTGGTGCGCTTTGCTCCGCACCTGCCCTGGCGCGACGAGCCGCTCGCCGAGCGGCTGGGCAAACGCCTCCGCAACCGGCCTCTCGGTCGCGTCCTGGTCGACAACGATGCCTCCGCGGCACTGTGGGCGGAAGCGCGTTTCGGTGCTGCGCGGGAGACGACGGACGCCCTGATGGTGACCCTCGGCACGGGCATCGGCGGGTCTCTCGTCGTGGGCGGTCGGCTGGTGCGCGGCGTCAACGGGATGGCCGGGGAGTACGGGCACATGCAGGTCGTCCCGGACGGTCGCCCGTGCGAGTGCGGTGGCCGGGGTTGCTGGGAGCAGTACTGCTCGGGCCGCGCCCTGGCCCGTGCCGCAGCCAACGGGGGGAGCACGCTCGCAGGACCGTCCCTGACGACTGCCGCGCGCGACGGGGACCCCGCAGCCGCGGCGGCGTACGCCGAGGTGGGCAGATGGCTCGGTGTCGGGCTCGCCAACCTCGTCGCGGCCCTGGACCCGCCGCTCATCGTGATCGGCGGCGGCGTGTCCGCGGCCGGTGACCTCCTGCTGGATCCGGCCCGGCGGGAACTCGCGGAGAGCCTCGTCGGCGCAGGGCATCGCGACCTTCCCCAGGTCGTGGGAGCCGTGCTCGGCCCGATGGCCGGGGTGGTCGGCGCCGCGGACCTGGCCCGGGTGGCCTCCCGGCCTAGTCGCGTCGGTAGGTGGGGGAGAGCTCCATCGCGAGTTGCTCGAGGAAGAGTCCGACGTCGGTGACGATTCCTCTGGCCTGGGAGGACCCACGGTCGGCGAGCTTGGTCACCGTCGCCGGGTTGATGTCCACGCACACCAGGGGCACCGAGGCGGGGAGGATGTTGCCGGTGGCCACCGAGTGCAGCATCGTTGCCACCATCAGGCAGAACCCGGCGTTGCCGAGCTCGGCACGCATGGCCCGTTGGCCTTCGATGACATCGGTTAGACATCGGGCAGGGGGCCGTCGTCGCGCACCGAGCCGACCAGCACGAACTCCTTGCCGCGGGTCACGAGCGCATGCATGATCCCGCTGGTCAACACTCCCTGCTCGACCGCAGAGCGGATCGACCCGGCCTTGCGGATGGTGTTGATCGCGCGGATGTGGTGCTCGTGGCCGTGCTCGACGCCCTGGCCACGTGCGAGGTCCACCCCCAGCGAGGTTCCGTAGAGCGCCGACTCGATGTCGTGGGTTGCCAGCGCGTTGCCGGCGAAGAGCACGTCGACGTACCCCGCCTCGATCAGCGCCACCATGGCCGGCGCCGCACCGGTGTGGACGACTCCGGGGCCGCCCACCCACAGGACCCGCTTGCCCGCCTCGTTGGCCTCACGCATGCCCTCGGCCACCTGCCGAACGAGCACGGCCACGAGCACCACATC
>Ga0209587_1000111_pt1 | contig 39303 bp, 33 predicted proteins | sample NGEPerD_2_FD_184512 | JGI IMG/M metagenome (GOLD analysis project Ga0209587, IMG submission 184512) | Arctic peat soil microbial communities from the Barrow Environmental Observatory site, Barrow, Alaska, USA - NGEE PermafrostL1-D... | ecosystem: Environmental > Terrestrial > Soil > Wetlands >...
GAACAGGACGGTGCACGCGCCGCAGACACCATGCTCACAACCGACGTGGGTGCCGGTGAGCCGCAGCTCGTGGCGCAAGAAGTCCGAGAGCAGCCTGCGGGCTGGGGCGGCAGCGGTGTGTTTGACGTCGTTGACGCGCAGCGTGATCTCGACGAGGGGTTCGACGTCGGTCCGCAGGATCTCGCTCATGACTCAGGCCCCGTCGTGTTGGTCGCGGTAGATGCGGTGGCGTCGGTTGCTGCGGTTGGGGTGGCGTTGGATGCGGCTTCGGTGAGGACGCGCGCGACCAGGACCCCCACGAGCATGCGGCGGTAGTCCGCGCTGGCATGGATGTCTGCGTCTGGGTCGACATGCGCGATGGCCATATCGGAGGCCTGTGCCCAGTCGCAGTCCTGGGGTGCGACACCGGCCAGCAGGTCGCTGAGGTCCAGCACGTCAGGGGTGGGCGTGACCGAGACGAAGGACGCGCGAGCCGCAGTGATCACGCCATCGGTCACCGTCACGGCGGCAGCAACGCCGGCCAGCGCATAGTCACCGTGGCGACGGGTGGACTCGGCGAACGCCGTACCCGTGCCGGCGGGGAACCGGCCGAAGGACGCTCCCGTGGCCATCTCGTCCTCCGCCAGACAGGACTCCAGCGGCCCGAGGAAGAAATCCTTGGCCGCCACCGTGCGATTCCCCCGCGAGCTCGCCACGTCGACATACCCGCTGGTGAGCGCGAGCACGGCCGGCATCTCGCCGGAGGGGTCCGCATGCGCGATGGAACCGACCGTCGTCCCCCTGTTGCGAATCACCGGGTGGGCGACGTTGACCAGGGCCTGACGCAGCAGAGGCAGGTGCACGAATGCGCCATCGTGGCGTTCGAGCTGCGCGTGGCGTACGAGGGCGCCGATGTGGACACCGTCGGGCGTGATCTCAACCGTGTCGAGACCGGCGACCCTGTTGATATCGACCAGGTGGCCGGGCGAGGCTAGACGCATGTTCAGGATGGGGATCAGGCTCTGTCCCCCAGCGAGCACCTTGCCGTCATGGCCGAACTGGACAAGGACCGCAAGCGCCTCCTCCACACTGTGCGGCGCGTGATGAACAAAGGCGGAGGGCTTCACCGTGTCGATTCTGCCTGTCCGAAGGGATGGTGAATAGGGCAGGAGTCACCGCGGCGACCCCGGATCACTGGCAGTTCTTGCCGACCCAGATGCCCACAACCGACCCGTGGGTCGCGCGATGTCCCCATCGCGCGACCCACGGGCACAACGGTGCAGGTGCTAGTGGACGTCTTCGTCTTCCCTGTCGATGTCCTCCTCGGGAAGCACCATGAATGGCAGGCCAGCGCTGTCCTTCAGGTGTTGAGGGGCAAGGCCGCGGGCCATGTGGTAGGCCCCGATGGCGACGATGGTGCCGAACGCGATGCCGCTGAGGCTGAACGTGTCGCTGAACACCAAGCTGGTGTTGCCGATGGCGATGACGATGCCGGCGGCGATCGGGACCAGGTTGATCGGGTTGGCGAAGTCAACGTCGTTCTCTTTCCAGATCTTCGCGCCCAGCAGGCCGATCATGCCGTACAGGATCACCGTGATCCCGCCAAGGACGCCACCCGGGGTCGCGGCGACGAGGGCCCCGAACTTGGGTGAGAGCCCGAACACGATGGCAACCAGTGCGGCCACGTAGTACGCCGCCGTGGAGTAGACACGAGTGGCCGCCATGACGCCGATGTTCTCGGCGTACGTCGTCGTAGGTGAACCACCAACGGCGCTGGCGAGCATGGTGCCGAAGCCGTCTGCGGCGATGGCCTTGCCCATGACGCCGTCGAGGTCAGCACCGGTCATCTCGGCGACAGCCTTGACGTGGCCCGTGTTCTCGGCGATCAACGCGATCACGGCGGGAAGTACGAGCAGCACTGCCGCCGTGGACAGAGTCGGCGCATGCCAGCCGACGATCTCCTTGCCGGCGAGCATGGAGGTGTGCGGCGGGAAGCCGATCCACGGTGCGCTTGCGACGCTGTCCCAGTTGACGCGGTAGTGATCAGTGATTTTGCCGGCGCCGGGGTCGAGCGAGGAGATCATGCCAAAGACGCGGTCGAAGACCCAGGACAGGATCGTGCCGAAGATCAGCGCGAGGAAGATCGAGATACGGCCGAAGAAGCCTCGCAGGCCCACGGCGCACGCGATGGCGAACGTCATGACGAGCAGCGCGACCCACTGGTCCTGGGGCCAGTAGATCTGCGCCACGACCGGGGCCAGGTTGAACCCGATCAGCATGACGACGGCGCCGGTGACAACCGGCGGAAGCACGGTGTGGATGATCCCGGAGCCCATGTAGTGGATCAGGACGCCGACCAGGAGCAGCACCGCGCCGGCCACCAGGATCGCGCCGGTCACGGTCGGGGAGTCACCGCCCTGCGCGCGAATGGCTGCGACACCGCCGACGAACGATGCGCTGGTCCCGAGGTAGCTGGGGACCTTGCCTTTGACGATGAGCAGGAAGCACATCGTCGCGATGCCGCTCATCATGATGGCGAGCTGGGCGTTGAGTCCCATGATCAGGGGGAAGACGAACGTGGCACCGAACATTGCCACGACGTGCTGGGCACCCAGGCCCGCAGTCTTGGGCCACGACAGCCGCTCGTCCGGAGCAACGACTTCGTTCGGGCCAAGAGTCCCCTCGTGCAGTTTCCAACCGATCGCCATTTCGTCCTCCATAGGTCGCGGCTTAGTGACGGAGGTCACCCCTTATCGCGCGATGAACAGAATGTATTGCCCCGACCCACCGGAAGCATGGGATGTTGTTGACATTCGACTCCGGCGCGTCTTGGCATCTTTGCGCTGCACATGCGCTAGGTGCCGCGCATCTGGATGGCTAGATGCCGCGCATCTGGACCACCAGGAGTGCGATCGACAGGGTCAGCCGCAGGTTGGGGTCGGTGGTGAACGGACCCAGCATCCGCTCGAGCTTGACGATCCGGTAGCGCAGGGTGTTGTAGTGGAAGTGCAGGATGCGCGCGGTCTCGGCGACGTTGAGGTTGGTGTCGAGCAGGACACTCAGCGTCATCCGCAGGTCGGCGTTCTCGGGGGTGTCGTTCGCGATCAGCTGACCGAGCGCCTCTGACGCGAAGCTCCTCAGCTCGGCGGTGTCCGGCACCAGGGTCAACAGCCGGAAGATGCCGAGCCCGTCGAAGTGCGTCAGGGCCGAGGGACCCGACATCTGACGTCCGACACTGACCGCCTTGCGGGCCTGCTCATAAGCCCCCGGAAGATCATCCGGCGAGCTGATCGGTCGTGAGATCCCGGTGGAGAACGACCGCCGACCCCCACCTCCGTCGCCGCTGACATGGCGCACGAGATCCCGCACGGTACGGGTGATCGACTCGGAGTCGGCGTCCTCAGACACGCCCAGGACGGCGACGACCTCCTGGCTGAATCCGACCACCGGCGCCTTGGCGTCCCGCTGCCGGACGACCCGGGCCCACGCTGTGGCAAACCTTTCCTGCATGTGCCGCAGATCCTCGGGCGCCAGCTCAGCAGGAGTGGAGCTGGGATCCGACTCAGCCACGACCACCACCATCGGGCGGCCGATGTCCCATCCAAGGGAGTGGGCATGGGCGACCACGTGCTCGGCCTTGCCTGCGCGGCCCCCGAGTGCGTCGCGCAGGAAGTCGGCTTGGTACTTGCTCTCCACGGCTGAGACGGCCTGCGCCTTGGTGATCGCCAGGGCTGCAACGGTGGCTGCCCGCTCGAGGATGTGCACGTCGTCTGCGGTGAGCTCCCGCTCCGCCGAGAAAGCGACGAGCCGACCATGGTCAAGTGCGCCGGCCACGATGGGCACCACAGCTCGGCGGGCCCATACGTCCTCGCCCAATCCCGTCTCAGGAGACCTGGTCCCGACCGGCTCGGACTCAACCCGGAACCGGCCGGAAGCGTCGAAGCAGTCCAACACCAGCGCGGCCTCGACCTCTGCGTCAGGACCGTCACTGGCCAGCACCCGCCCGTCGGTGCTCGTGACCATTGCCACGCCCGGCAGGATGGCAGCCAGCTCAGCACACAGCATGTCGAGCCCGCCGCCGGTCAGGACGATGTCAAGCAGCGCGCGGTGCACCTCGTCGGCTCGCGCCATGACCGCAGCCTGTCTGTTCAGCACGGCGCTCAGAACCTGGTTGATCACGTCGTCGAACCCGACGCCGTCGGGCAGTGCGATGATCGGCAGGCCGACCCTGTCGGCCTCGGCGAGCATCGCGGCCGGCAACTCGTCCAGGTACCGGCCGAGCTTGACGCCGATACCGGCCAGACCGCGATCGGCGAGCTCTTGAACCAGGGCGGGCAGTGTGTCCGGAACGCTGCGCAGCGGGTAGCCCGTGGTCAGCAGGAGCTCGTGCGGCCGGACCCACGGCAGGATGTCAGGGACCTCCATGACGTTGAGCCGGCTCACGATCCGGTCAAGCCCCCCGTGACCGGCCAAGAGGGTGGCTCCCTGAAGACAGTCGAGCTCCAACACGGCACGAAGGCTCAGCCCAGGGGTGGAGACGGTGTCCGCCTCTGGCAGGTCATGGCGACGAGGGGGAGAATTCTTGGCAACATTAACCATGCTCGCGACTGTACTGCGGAAGTTACCGTCGCAAGGGAGCAACAGCATGGATCGATCCGCACAGCCACCACCACAACCATCACCTCCACCACCGGCCTCAGGACAGGAGCCCGCCCACGTGACGCGTCAAGCTCCACCGCGCGAGGTGCCCGGTGCCGGCTCGCCGCTGACGCAGACCGTCGTGGCCAGGCCATGGCGGCAAGCGCTCGTCCTGGCCCGATTCCCGTCGGCGCTCTACCTCTCCGTCGGCGACCACCACGAGGTCCTCCCGGTTGTCACCTCCGACGCCCTGATGCTGCCCACCGCAGTTCGGCTCTCGGTAGCGGCTCGCGAGCTCGAATGGGGCGTTCAACCGGGGGACATGGTGACCGTCGGCCGAGCGGAGATACGGCTCCCCGCCCTGCATGTTCGTGTCGTCCGCGAGTGGCGGCCGGCGCGGGTCCGCGCGGTGCGGCACCTCCCCGAGCCCAGGCTGTTGTCCGAACTCGCGGACAGACTGTCCACCCACGTGCGGACACCTGAGCTGATGGATCAGGCGACCGCCGTATGCCGTGCTGCTCGCTCTGGTGATGACGCCGAGGTGCGCCGTGGCACCCGCCAGCTGCTCGGCGCCGGGCTGGGGCTCACCCCCAGCGGCGACGACGTCCTGTGTGCGGTGCTGCTGGTGCTGTACGGGGTTGGGGATCCGGCGCCGATCGCGCTCCTGGGCGCAGCCGTTCAAGACCGGTGGTCAGCCACCACCAGCCTTTCGGCGTCACTGCTGGGGGCAGCCCGGCAGGGATATGCGGTGCCCGAAGTTGCCGCTCTGGTCGAGTGTGCCCTTCGCGGTGATCTCGCGGGAGCCGGCGAGGCGCTCACGTCCACTCTGGCCATCGGTCATTCCTCCGGCCAGGACCTGGTCGCCGGTCTCGCAGGCTCGCTGCGCGTCCTGGCCGCCACCACCAACGCCCGTCCGAACAGATCACGCACGCTCCAACCCGCTGGAAGGCGAAACCCATGACCGATCTTGTCGAGGTGCGGCGCGGCGCCTACTACGACTCCGTGAGCCTCATGCAGGTCTCGAAGGCGGTACGCGACGCTCCGGGCATCAGCGCCGCGCTGGTTGCCATGGCCACCGACCTCAACATCGACCTGCTGGCCGGTATGGGGTTCACCGTCGCCGAGGCGGTGGGTCCCAACGACATGCTCGTGGCATTCCGCGGTGAGGACCAGGCTGCGATCGAGGCAGGCACGTCCGCCCTTGATGCCGCACTCGCCGGGCTCAAGGCAGCTGGCGCCTCGGCCGGAGGTTTCGGCGAGGCCCCTCCGCCGCGAACGCTCGGCACGGCTGCAGCTCGTGGCGGAGCCAACCTTGCGCTCATCTCAGTGCCAGGCGTCAACGCCTTCGTCGAGACGATGGATGCCGTCACCTCCGGCCTCTCGGTCGTGCTGTTCTCGGACAACGTGAGCGTCGAGCAGGAGATCGCGCTCAAGGACGCGGCGGCAGCGTCCGACGTCCTTGTGATGGGCCCCGACTGCGGCACCGCCGTCGTCGCGGGGGTTGCCCTCGGCTTCGCGAACCTCGTGCGTGCCGGCTCGGTCGGCCTGGTCGCCGCGTCGGGCACCGGAGCCCAGCAGGTCATGTGTCTGCTCGACATCGCCGGCGTCGGAATGAGCCACTGCCTGGGAGTCGGCGGGCGTGACCTGTCCTCCGCCGTGGGAGGTCGATCCACCCGCCAGGCGCTGGCCGCTCTCGCCGCCGACCCGTCGACCGAGTCCATCATCGTCGTGTCCAAGCCCCCTGCCGCCGAAGTGCTCGCCGCGATCCAGGCGTATGCCGGCACGCTGGGCAAGCCTGTCCACTGGGCAATCCTGGGCGCCGGTCGTCCCGATCTCACCGCGGCGGTGGAGGCCGCACTCCCGACGTCCGCGGACGACATACCGGTGTGGCCGCAGTGGATCTCGGAGTCACAGATTGAGGCAGCCATCGACACGAAGGCCAAACGCAGCAACGGTTTCCTTCGCGGGCTGTTCTGCGGTGGCACCCTGGCCGACGAGGCGATGATCATCGCCTCCGAACGTCTCGGCCCGATTCGGTCCAACATCCCGCTCTCCCCCGAGCTCGCCCTTGGCCCGGACCTGAACAGCGACTCGCACGCGGTCATCGACTTCGGCGACGACCGGCTGACCCGGGGACGACCACACCCGATGATCGACCCGTCGCTGCGACTCGAGCGGATCGCCGTCGAGGGCGACGACCCGACCTGCGCCGTGCTGCTCCTGGACCTGGTCCTGGGGTTCGGCTCCCACCCGGATCCGGCCGAGGGGCTCGCCGAGGCCATCGCCACCGCCCGCAGGGCTGCCGCGTCCGATGGCCGCGAGCTGCCCGTCGTCGTCTCCCTCATCGGCGTTGAGAACGACCCCCAAGGGTTGACCAGCTGCGCCAAGACCCTGCAGGCCAGCGGCGCATCGGTGTTCGTATCGAACGCCCGAGCCACCCGCCACGCCCTGTCCCTGCTCGCCAGCGCCTCGGCATAGGAAGAGACCCCCGATGACTGACATCTCCACGCCCGCCTCCACACCGATCTCGACACCGCTGATCTCGACAACGCTGCGCGGACTCCTGAACGGCGAGCCGGCCGTCGTCACCGCCGGAGTCGGTCTCCTGGCCGACGCGTTGCGTGCGCAGGCGGCGCAGGTCACCGAGGTGGACTGGCGTCCGCCGATGGCCGGCACCGAGGCCGACCTGGCCCGGGTGATGAGCGACCCGCGTCGTGAGGCCGCCAACGCCCAAGCCGTCTCCCGGCTCATGTCGGCCGGCGCTGAGCTGGTCGACGTCCGCCCTGCGCACGAGTGCCTGGGGATCGAGAAGGGGACCTTCTTCCACGCCGGGCCGCCGATGAGCTGGGAGCAGGCATCAGGTCCGATGCGCGGGGCCCTGATAGGAGCGATGCTCTATGAGGGGTTGGCCGAGACGCCCGAGCAGGCCGAGACCGCTCTTGCCTCAGGGGACGGGATCACGTTGGACCCTTGCCACCACCACCACACCGTCGGGCCGATGGCCGGAGTCGTCTCGCCCTCGATGTGGATGTTCGAGCTGAAGGACCCCGTCCACGGCGGTACGGCGTTCTGCTCCCTGAACGAGGGCCTGGGCAAGGTGCTGCGCTACGGCGCATACAGCCCCGAGGTCATCGACCGCCTGAACTGGATGGAACGGGTCCTCGGCCCGCTGCTGCAGCAGGCCGTCCGGGCGCATGGGCCCCTGGACGTCAAGGCGATCATCGCCCAGATGTTGCAGATGGGCGACGAGGGCCACAACCGCAACCGGGCCGGATCGCTGATGATCATGCGCGACCTGCTCCCCTCGCTGATCACGGTCGACGCCCCCTCCTCGGACATTGCCGAGGTCGTGCGGTTCGCCGGCGCCAACGAGCATTTCTTCCTCAACCTCGGGATGCCCGCGTCCAAGCTGGCCACCGACGCCGCTCGCGACATACCGGGCTCGACGATGGTCGTGGCGATGGCCCGAAACGGCACCGACTTCGGCATCCAGACCTCCGGGACCGGCGACCAGTGGTTCACCGGACCCGCAGACACACCGGTGGGTCTGTTCCTGGGCAACTACGGCCCTGAGGACGCGAATCCCGACATCGGCGACTCGGCGATCATGGAGACCGCCGGCATCGGCGGCTTCGCCATGGCCGCGGCCCCGGCGATCGTGCGGTTCGTCGGCGGGGACGTCCCGTTGGCCCTGCGGACGACGCGCACGATGTACGAGATCACGCTGGGCGAGCATCCGGTATTCCAGGTCCCGATCCTCGAGTTCCGTGGCACACCAACAGGAATCGACATCACCCGAGTCGTGCGCACCGGCATCCTGCCGCAGATCAACACGGGTATGGCGGGAGCTGTCGCCGGCACGGGTCAGGTCGGCGCCGGACTGGTCAACCCTCCAGAACAGTGTTTCCCGGCAGCACTTACGGCGCTGGCAAGGGCCGTACCCGACTCACACTGAGCGACTCCCCAAGCTGTCAAAGGCCTATGTGGTCACAGTTGACCGGGCAGGTCTTCTGTCGTGTCGATGTCGATCCACGGGCCCAGATCAGCGCACTCCACCTCGGTGACCATCTCGGGGTGGGCGCGCAGCCATCGCCGAGCGCCCTCATCACCCACGACGGTTCGAGCCACGTCGGCCCAGACCTCGCGGGTGAGCCCGACCGGGGTGCGCGCCTCGCCCTTGTAGGTTGCGACCGCAGCCGTCGTGCCATCCCTCAACAACGAGCTGATTCGGGACAGATGCCCGTCGCCGACGGAAAGAGTGTCGACCAGCGTGATGACCACAGCCTCGATACCCGCGTCAGTCTCAAGGGCTGCCAGTCCGGCTCGCAACGATGACGCCAAACCCGTGGACCAGTCGGTGTTCTCAACCAGCCAGACTTCGGGGGCGTCGCCATCAGGGCTGTCGGCCAGTGGCATGGGTATCACCCATGCCGCGCCCAGAACCACGACCACCGGGCTCAGTCCTGCCCGAACACACGACTCGATCGCCAGATCCACCAGCCGACGGCCACCCACCACGACCTCTGCCTTGGGACGGCCGAGGCGGGATCCTTCACCGGCTGCAAGGACCAGCCCCGCGACCTTCATGGCGCGGCGCCTGGGATGCGTGTCCTTCGAGCGGTGACGACTTCTGCAGACAACGGGTCCTCCGGGCAGCCTCTTCTGCCGTCTCACGTTACGCCGGGTGGCAGCTTCTCGATTCGAGTCATTGGCCTGTTTGCACCATACGTCTGGTTCGTGCTTCTCGAATCCCCCATTTCGTACTGCGGCAAGACGCTAACAATTGCCCTGCAAGGGTTGACCATTCGGCGTTCCGGGAGGAGCGTCACATCGCATAACAAAATACTTGGCGCCCCCGCCAAGCTCGCCTGCGGGCAAGTTCGGGGGCACTGCTACCACATGCTGGTACGACGATCAGGAGTGATGACATGCGCGGTAGGACTCTTACCAAGGCGACGGCAGTCGCCGGGACAGTGGCGGTGCTCACGAGCGGATGTCTGAGCTCGAGCGACTCGACCAGCTCTGGCGACGGGGGTGGGGGAACCGCCAAGACGACAGTGTCGATCATGTTCGGCTTCGGAGGTGACCAGACACAGGGTTTCAAGGACTCGCTGGACCCCTGGGCGAAGACGAACAACATCAAGATCAGCTACATCCAGGCCTCGTCGTTCGACACGCAGATTCGTGCCGCCGTGGCCGGGAACAACGCGCCTGACATCGCCCTGTTCCCGCAGCCCGGACTCCTCAAAGACCTCGCCAAGCAAGGCAAGCTCCAGCCTCTGGCCGACGTCCTCGACATGCCAAAGCTCGAGGCCAGCATCGTGCCCGGCTTCTTGGACGCGGCGGCCGTCGATGGCAAGCGTTACGGAGTCCCGGTGTCGATGAACATCAAGAGCCTGGTCTTCTACAACAAACCCGCGTTCACGGCGGCGGGCTACACCGTCCCGACGACCATCGACGAGCTGCTTGCCCTCGGCGACAAGATCAAGGCATCAGGCACGGCCCCGTGGTGCATCGGGCTGGAGTCAGGTGCGGCGACCGGCTGGCCCGGAACCGACTGGATCGAAGAGCTCGTGCTCAAGCAGGCCGGCCCCGACGTCTATGACAAGTGGGTTGCCGGCGAGACCAAGTTCGAGGACCCGCAGATCAAGGCGGCCTTCGACACGTACGCCAAGATCGCTCTGACCAAGGGCAACGTCTTCGGAGGAGCCAAGTCGATCGTCTCCCAGGCCTTCGGCACTGCGGCCAACCCCATGTTCACCAAGCCCCCCGGATGCTTCCTGCACAAGCAGGGCAACTTCGTGACGCAGAAGGGCTTCCTGTCCGAGGCGATCAGGGCCAAAATCGACACCAACCTTGGTGTTTTCCCGTTCCCGAAGGGCCAGTTTGACACCGTCGAGGGTGGCGGTGACCTCGCTGGCCTCTTCACCAAGGGCGACTCGAACGTGACGAAGGTCCTCAAGTACATCACCGAGGATCCGACCTTCGGCGCCCCCTGGGCCGGGCCGAGCGACCGTGGTTTCCTGTCGCCACACAAGGACTTCGACGTCTCCAAGTACGGCAACGAGACCACGAGGGGCATCGCCAAGATTGCCTACACCGCCACGGGCATCCGGTTCGACGGATCAGACAGCATGCCGGCCACGGTCGGCGCAGGTAGCTTCTGGAAGGGCATGGTCGCGTTCACCGCGGGCCAGCAGGACGAGGCCGCCACCCTCAAGAAGATCGATGAGAGCTGGCCCAAGAGCTAGCCAGGTCGAGATCGACCCGAGTTGACCACTAGCTGACTGGCTGGGGGCGCGCCGGAAGGTGCGCCCCCAGACCGAAAGGAGTCCCTTCAGTGCTCAAGGTGATCAACGCGCTCTTGGCGATCCTTGGCGGTGTGCTTGGTTCGCTGCTGCTTTTCTACGTGATGAACAAGGTGGCGGAGCGACTTCCGAGGAAGTGGGAGGAGCGGGTCAAGCCCTACGTCTTCGTCGGCCCTGCGGTCGTGCTGATCGGGTTCTTCCTGATCTACCCGGCCATCCGGACCATCGTGTTCAGCTTCGCCAACCGCACCTCGACAGAGTTCATCGGGATCAGGAACTACACCGATCTGCTCAGCTCGGGCGACTTCGTCAGTGGCACGCTGCTGAACACACTGTTGTGGATGATCGTGGTCCCTGCGCTCACGGTCGTGTTTGGTCTTGCCGTGGCCGTCCTGGCCGACCGGCTTCAGCCCAGGGCAGAGAAGCTCACCAAGTCGATCATCTTCCTGCCGATGGCGATCAGCATGGTCGGTGCCGCGACAATCTGGCGGTTCGTCTACGAGTCCCGGCCCGCGGGCACCCCACAGATCGGACTGTTCAACGCGATCCTGGGCAGGTTCGGGATCGATCCGGTCGCCTGGCTGCAGCTGAGCCAGGCGCACGTCAACAGCCTGTTGCTCATGGTCATCATGATCTGGGCGCAGGTCGGTTTCTCCATGGTGCTGCTGTCGGCCGCGGTCAAGGGTGTGCCGGAGGACACGATCGAGGCAGGGCGGATCGACGGGGCCAGTGAGAAGCGGATCTTCTTCAACATCGTCGTGCCGCAGATCTGGCCGACCGTCATCACGGTGTTCGTCACCGTGCTCATCATGGTGATGAAGATCTTCGACATCATCTACGTCATGACCGGCGGCAACTTCAACACCGACGTCATCGGCATGCGGTTCTGGACCGAGCTGTTCACCAACGGCAACAACGGCTACGCAGCCGCCATCGTGGTCATGCTGATGATCGCCATCGTGCCGGTGATGGTCTACCAGGTGCGCAACTTCCGCCGGCAGGAGGCCCAACGATGACCGACGTCAGCCTCGACAAACCGACCCCGTCCACCCCCGGGCGGGCGGCACGAAGTAAGGGCCCCCAGGAGGGCGCCAGGGCCAGCCGGGCGGGCTGGTTCGTCAAGATCACGATGGGTGTCCTGTGCCTCATCTGGCTCATTCCCACCTTCGGACTCCTGGTCACCAGCTTCCGACAGCCCGAGGCTGCCAACACCTCCGGCTGGTGGAGTGTCATCGCCAGCCCGCTGAAGGCCACGCAGTGGACCCTGCAGAACTACCACGACGTCCTGTTCGCCGGACAGACCCCGATGGGTATCTCGTTCGTCAACAGTCTCTCGGTGGCTCTGCCGGCCACGATCATCCCGATCATGATCGCGGCCTTCGCGGCCTACAGCTTCACGTTCATGCACTACAGGGGTCGAGACATCCTGTTCATCGTCGTCGTCGGGCTGCTGGTCGTCCCCAACCAGGTGGCGCTGGTGCCCTTGCTGCGGTTCTACGGCGACGTCGGTCTCACCGGGACGTTCCCCGCGGTCTGGCTCGCACACACAGGCTTCGGGATGCCGCTGGCCATCTTCATCCTGCGCAACTACATGGCGACCCTGCCGCTGTCAGTGATCGAGTCGGCCAAGATCGACGGCGCCAGCCACTTCCAGACCTTCTGGCGGCTGGTCGTCCCGATGAGTGTCCCTGCGTTGGCATCGTTCGCGATCTTCCAGTTCTTGTGGGTCTGGAACGACCTCCTCATCGCGCTGATCTTCCTCGGCCAGGGCGACAACATGGTCGTGACGGTGAACCTCGCGGGCATGCAGGGTCAGCAAGGACAGGGCTGGCAGCTGCTCACGGCGGGCGCCTTCGTAAGCATGGCCATACCCCTGCTCGTCTTCGTCTCCCTGCAGCGTTACTTCATCCGTGGCATGACCTCAGGCGCCGTCAAGGGATGAGCGAGCCCCTGGATCGAGTCGTCACCTGATGCCGCCCTGACCGTGCTGACACTGGCGACCCATTGGATCTGGGACTTCTGGATCGCAGACGACGGCACGGCATACCACCTGTTCTTCCTCAAAGCTCCGCGCGTCGGCGACCCCGACCAGCGCCACTGGAACGTCTGCATCGGCCACGCGGTCTCACCGGATCTGCGCAGCTGGGAGGTGCTCGCGGATGCGATCCAGCCGAGCTCGGGGCCGGCATTCGACGACTACGCGACGTGGACCGGGTCGGTCGTGAAGGGCGACGACGGGCTGTGGCACATGTTCTACACCGGCCTGAGCCACGCGGACTCCGGGCAGGTTCAGCGCATCGGTGTCGCCACCTCGCCCGACCTGCACGACTGGACCAAGCGAGGTCCACAGGCCGTCGTCACCAGCGGCAGCCGGTGGTACGAGCAGTACGCGGTGACCGGCAGGGCGGAACACTGGCGCGACCCCTGGGTCATCCGCGACCCCGACGGGGACGGATGGCACATGGTGATCACCGCCGCTGCCCTTGCTGCGCCCTCAGACGATGGCGGCGTTCTCGGCCACGCTCACTCGACGGACCTCATCTCCTGGGAGGTTCGACCGCCACTCAGCCAGCCGGGTTCTGGATTCAGCCAGCTCGAGGTGCCGCAGGTTGTCGTTGTCGACGGAAACCCGTTGCTGCTGTTCAACTGTCTGGCTCCCCAGCTGTCCCCCGCGCGTCGGAAGGCAGGTGAGTCGGGCGGGGTCTGGGTACTGCGGTCGGACACGCTGCTCGGCCCGTACGACGTGTCGCAGGCGACCCGGCTGACCGATGAGTCGCTCTACGTCGGCAAGCTCGTCCAGCGCAGGGACGGACATTGGGCGCTGCTTGCGTTCGTCAACCAGGATGCCGCCGGCGCGTTTGTCGGGAGCCTGTCGGATCCCCTCGAGCTGCCGCAGCCGCTGGGGTCGACGCTCGTCGTCGCTACGCACGCCGAGAGCATGTGAGAAGGCCCCGGCGGATCCGCCTATTCGGCAGGAGATGCTGAGACAGGTCCCCGGGACTGTGTCCGCGCACCCAGCGACAGGGCTCCGGACACTTGGCCCGCCGTCGGCTGCGAGGGGGCGCCCGGGTGCTACATGCCGGTGATGCAGCCGGCGTTGCGGCCGACCTTGCCCAGCCCGACCAGATCCCCGGCGATGTACCCGTTCGGGGTGAGCGAGGACAAGACCGGGTTCATGAGCAGGCGGGCGTCGTTCACGTGGCCCAGGCCCACGGCGTGGCCCAGCTCGTGCAGCAGCAGGTTCCCGCGGCGCTGCCCGGCGCCAAAGCCCGGCGTGTAGACGCGCAGCATGGAGGGCGTGTCGATCACGACGAACCCCTTGACGATGGCGGTCGTGTAGGTGCTCTTCGTACCCGTCCCCGTCGTGGTGGTCGTGGTCGTCATGTCGGCGATGAACCCGCCGTAACCGTTGGCCTCGCCGGACAGGTAGCTCGTCTTCGCCGGCGTCGTGTACGCGACGACGAGGTCAGCACTCTGCTGGGCGATGTTGGCAGGCCGGGGCACCTCGGTGGTCGTGCCCTTGTAGGCGAACGACATCCCGGTCTTGGCGGCCAACGTTCGTAGCGCGGTGAGCGTCTCGGCCAGCACCGCCGATCGGGACGCGGACGGGACCGCAGCCAGGTTCACCTTGTACGTGTGCGTCCGGCATGGGTTCCACCGCGCGACGACCAGCTTGCCGTTGCCCAGCTTGGTGTAGGACAGCGCGTACGACCAGCTTGCCGTCGCTGCGACCGGCGCCGGCTTCGGCACCGGCTTCGGTGCCGGCTTCGGCGTGGCCTTGGGTGTGGCCCTTGGTGTGGCCCTGGCCGGGACCACCACGACTGGCGCGGGGGCCGCCGCAGCTGGCGTGACCGGCTGCGGCGCTGTCGCCGCGGCGACGGGGGCGCTGATCGGGCGGGCTACCGGCGCCGACGAGGGACTACACGCCGACAGCAGCAGGGCGCTGACGACGGCAGCAACGCAGCAGAGGGGACGTCCAGCGGTTGGCTTCATGCCGGTCATGTTGCCCGCCCTTTCACGGCAGGCAGTGCCGTCTTGGCCATCACCTGGACCCTGCGCCCGGGTAGCGCGCACGTTAGCGCACCAACCACCCACCCGCGGCCGTTTCGCCCCACCTTTGTGTCACGTGGAGAGCCTGGCGGGTGGCCCCGGACAGCGCCGTGTAGCCCTAGGCCGTGACCAGGGCTGGCTTGGCGCCTGGGGTGGTGGCGCAGTTTGCGCCAACCACCGCCCCTGGCCCTCCGAGGGCTGTTGCGTTCAGGCGACCAAGCCTTGGTTCCAGGTCTCCGACATCAGCATCTCTTGCCGAATCGGGGAATCCGCCATGGCCTTCTCTTTGACGCTGCGCGTCAGGCTTGAGCCTTCGTCAGGCGAGGGGCTCGAACCGGGCGTTGAAGAACCGCAGTGTCGGCGGTTCGTAGACCATCTTCAGGCCCTTGATCTCGTCACGACGCTCGAACAGCGCAATGACCGAGGCCGCCACGACGTCCATGTGCCGGTCGGTGTAGACCCGGCGGGGGATGGTCAGCCGCACGAGCTCGAGGTTCGGCGTGTTGTTGCGCCCCGTGGCCGAGTTCCGACCAGCTGAGACGATGCCACGCTCCATCGAGCGAACGCCACTGTCGAGGAACAGCTCAGCGGCTAGGGACTGCGCCGGCAGGTCCTCCTGCGTCAGGTGCGGGAGGAACCGCTTGGCGTCGAGGAAGACCGCGTGCCCACCGATCGGCTCCACGATCGGCACGCCGGCCGCCAAGAGCTGCTCGCCGAGGTAACGGACCTGGTGGATGCGGTGCGCGATGTAGTCGTCGTCCACCATCTCGTGGATCCCCTGGGCCATCGCGGCCATGTCGCGGCCGGCCATCCCGCCATACGTCGGCATTCCTTCGTACACGACGACGAGCTCGCAGGCCCGCTTGTAGACGCTCTCGTCGCGCATCGCGAGGAAGCCACCGATGTTGACCAGGCAGTCCTTCTTGCCGGACATGGTGCAGCCGTCGAAGTGGGTCATCATCTCGAAGACGATCTCGCGCACCGGCTTGTCGGCGTAGCCCTCCTCGCGCTCCTTGATGAAGAACGCGTTCTCGACCAGGCGGGTCGCGTCGGACCACACAATGATGTCGTTGCGGCGGCACAGCTCGCTGACCTCGCGCAGGTTCTGCATCGACACGGGCTGACCACCGGCGAGGTTCACAGTGACCATGACGTTGACGTAGGCGATGTTCGCCGCGCCCTCACGGTCGATGATCGCCTGCAGCTTGGCCAGGTCGACGTTGCCCTTGAACGGGTGCTGGGTGCTGGGTTCGTGGGCCTCGTCGATGATGATGTCGACGAAGGTGCCGCCAGCGAGCTCCTGGTGGGCTCGGGTCGTGGTGAAGTACATGTTGCCCGGGACGGTCTGTCCCTCTTTGATGAGGATCTTGGAGATCAGGTGCTCCGCGCCACGGCCCTGGTGGGTCGGCACGACGTAGGGGAAGCCATAGAACTCCTTTACCGCGTCGTAGAGCTCGTCGAAGCTCGTCGACCCGGCGTACGCCTCGTCGCCGGACATGATGGCCGACCACTGGCGGTCGCTCATCGCGTTGGTGCCGGAATCGGTCAGCAGGTCGATGTAGACGTCGCCGCTCTTGATCAGGAAGGTGTTGTAGCCGGCCGTGACAAGGGCCTTCTGACGGTCGGCGCGGGTCCTGATCGGCAGGGTCTCAACGGTCTTGATCCGATATGGCTCGGCCATGATCGGGGATGCTGCAGGGAGGTTCTGGGGGTCGGCCGTCATGGCGTCTCCTTCGGTCGGACGTCGGGTGTATCTGTAGCATCCACGTTTCGCGGTAATTGCACAATCGGACAGATATGACCTAGACATACTGATCAATATGACTAGTCAAACCACCCGATGACTATGCATGTTGTATGCCAACAAGAGCACGCCCTGCTGATGAGCTCTCGCCACGAGCGACTCCGTGATGCACCTGGTACCCGTGTCAGTGGAACGAGTTGGTGAAGCCGATCAAGGTGGACATGTAGTTCGCCCTTTCGAACGCGGACGGGTCCGCGACGTTGCGCTGGCTGACGCTGCCCTTGAGCTGTGTCACCGACTCGAAGCCGGACTCGGCGGCCCACTCGACGAGCTCGCGCTCGACCGCAGCGACGTGCCCGGGGCCGTTCACCAGCAGCGCCGAGGTCATCATCGCCACGTCGGCGCCGGCAAGCAGACAGCGGGCGACGTCGGCGCCCGTGTGGACCCCGGTCGTCACGGCGAGCGACGCCTCGACCCGCCCGGAGAGGATGGCGGTCCAGCGCAGTGGCAGCCGAAGCTCTGACGAGGACGACAGCTCCAGCGTCGGTGCCACCTTGCGGGTCTTGGGGTCGATGTCGGGCTGGTAGAAACGGTTGAACAGCACCAGGCCGTCCGCCCCCGCATCGATGATCCGCGTGGCCTGGTTTCCCAACGCGCTGTAGTGAGGGCCGATCTTCACCGCGAGCGGGATCGAGAGCGATGCCTTGATCAGCGCGACCAGCTCCACCTGGTCCTCCTCCACCTCGCGCCCAGTCACATCGAGGTCGGCGGCGATCCCGTAGAGGTTGAGCTCGATCGCGTCGGCGCCGGCGAGCTCCAGCTGCCGCGCGTACCTCACCCAGCCGCCGGCGGTCTCCCCGTTCAGGCTGGCCACAACGGGGATCGACAGGGCCTTCTTCGCCTCCTCGACGTGGCGCAGGTAGCGGTCGACGACCGACTCGTAGTCGGCCAGGTCGGGGAAGTAGCTGGTGGCCTCGGGATTGCTGTCCGAACCGAGGTCGCCCAGCCGGGCGGCCTGTATGTCCTCATGCTCGATCTGTTCTTCGAACAATGAGGGCAGTACGACAGCGGCGACTCCGGCCTGCTCAAGGGCGCGCAGAGAGTCGATCCGGGCAGTCAGTGGCCCGGACGAAGCGACCAGCGGGCTGCGCAGCTGCAGGCCCAGGTAGGTCGTCGACAGGTCGAACTCCGGGACGACGGTCGGTTCGGCGGTCATGACGGTACCTCCTCGGTAGCGACGCCCTCAGGGTCGACGATCTCCCCGGGATCGTGCGGCACGCTGCGTTCGATTCCGGCGAGCTGCTCGTAGTAGTGCCAGCGCTCGTCGACGTCGGCCTGGGCCAGGGCCATGAGGTGGTGAGCCCGCTCGGGATCGGAGCGTTCGAGCATCGCGAACCGGGCCTCCGCCAGCGCGAACTCTTTGAAGGCCAGCGCCGGCTTGCGGGAGTCGAGGCGGAACGGTTTCGTGTGCTCGTCGGATCCGGGGGCGAACCGGTAGAGGGGCCAGTGGCCGCTCTTGACCGCGTCGCGCATGTGCGTCATGGAGTACTTCATGTCGATGCCATGCGCGATGCACGTGGAGTACGCCAGCACCAGCGACGGCCCGGGCCACGCGGCAGCCTCCTGCAGGGCACGCACGGTCTGCACCTCGTTGGCGCCGAGGGCGATCTGCGCGACGTAGACGTTGCCGTACTGCATCGCCAACGCGCCCAGGTCCTTCTTCGGGGTGGACTTGCCGGAGGTGGCGAACTTGGCCACCGCACCCCTCGGGGTTGCCTTGGACGCCTGGCCGCCGGTGTTGGAGTAGACCTCGGTGTCGAGCACGAGCACGTTGACGTTCTCACCGGAGGCGAGCACGTGGTCGAGCCCGCCATACCCGATGTCGTAGGCCCACCCGTCACCACCGATGATCCACACGTCGCTGCGCACCAGGTCGTCGGCGAGGCTCAGCAGGTGGCGCGCCGTGGAGTCCGACTCAAGCTCACCCAACCGCTCACGCAGGCGCACGACCCGCTCCCGCTGGGCGCGGACGCCTTCCTCCGCAGACTGGTCCGCGTCGAGAAGCTCGCGGGCCAGCTCAGGACCGATCGCGTCGGAGAGGGTGCTCACCAGTGCTCGGGCGGTCGCCGCGCCACGGTCCTTGCCCAGACGCATCCCCAGGCCGAACTCGGCATTGTCCTCGAACAGGCTGTTGGACCATGCCGGCCCTCGACCGTCGGCGTTCCGGCTCCACGGTGTGGTCGGCAGGTTCCCTCCATAGATCGACGAGCATCCCGTGGCGTTTGCCACGATCATCCGGTCGCCGAAGAGCTGGGAGATCAGACGCAGGTATGGCGTCTCGCCACACCCCTCGCACGCGCTCGAGAACTCGAACAGCGGCTGGAGCACCTGCGAGCCCTTGACGGTGTCGTGCGGGAGCAGCTCACGATCCAGCAGGGGGATGGTGTCGAAGAAGGCGTAGTTGGCGCGCTCGTCGTCCCGGTGCTCGGAGATCGGTTCCATGTTGATGGACTTGTGCCCGACCGCGCTCTTGCTGATCGCGGGGCACTGCTCGACACACACCCCGCAACCGGTGCAGTCGTCGGGGGAGACCTGGATGCTCAGCAGGTGCGGGGTATCCAGCTCCCTGGACTTGAAGCCCTTGGACGCGAAGGTGTCCGGTGCCCCGTCCAGCACATCGGGCGGGAACACCTTCATCCCCATGGCGTTGTGAGGGCACACGATCGCGCACTTGCCGCAGTCGATACAGATGTCGGGGTCCCAGATCGGGATCTCCTGGGCGAGCGCTCTCTTTTCGTATCGCGTGGTGCCGGTCGGGAAAGTTCCGTCCACCGGCAAGGCGCTCACCGGAAGTAGGTCACCCTCGCCGGCGAGTATGCGTGCGGTCACCCTGGTCACGAAGTCTGGCGCCGCCGTCGGGATGGCGTCGCGCAACGGCGTGGTCGAGGTCACCGTCGCCGGCACCGTGAGCTCGTGGAGCTCGGCCAGCGACGCGTCGACGGCGGCGAGATTTCGCTCGACGACCTTGGGCCCGCGCCGGCCGTACGTCTTCTCCACCGCGCGCCTCACCGCGTCCAGGGCCTCCTCCTGGGGAAGGATCCCGGACAGGGCGAAGAAGCACGGCTGCATGACGGTGTTGATCCGCCCGCGAAGGCCGAGATCGCCGGCCACCCGCCGGGCATCGATGACGTGCACCTTCAGCTTCTTGTCGATGATGGCTCGCTGAACCTTTTCGGGCAGCACGTCCCACACCTCCTCAGGTGGGTACGGCGCGTTGAGCAGCAGGGTCGCGCCCGGCTTGGCCACGGCCAGCACGTCCTGGGTGAACAGGAACCCGAAGTGGTGGCAGGCGACGAGGTCGGCCTGGTCGATGAGATACGTGGAGCGGATGGGCAGGCGGGAGAACCGCAGGTGCGAGACGGTCATCGCACCGGCCTTCTTCGAGTCGTAGACGAAGTAGCCCTGGGCGTGCAGGTCGCTGTGCTCACTCACGATCTTGACGGTGTTCTTGTTGGCACCGACCGTGCCGTCGGAGCCAAGCCCGTAGAACACCGCGCGGACGTCCCCCTTGGGTATGGGCAGCTCGAAGTCGCGGTCGGGGCGCACCGACAGGTTGGTCACGTCGTCGACGATGCCGACGGTGAACCGGGGCAGCGGCGCCTCGGACCCGAGCTCGTCGAAGACTCCCTTGACCATGGCCGGGGTGAACTCCTTGGACGAGAGCCCGTAGCGGCCGCCGGTCACCCGAGGCATGGCGGCCGAGCCGCGCAGCCCGTTGGTGGAGGCTTCGGCCAGCGTCGCGACGACGTCGAGGAAGAGTGGCTCGCCATACGCGCCTGGTTCCTTGGTGCGGTCGAGCACCGCAATCTTGCTGACAGAGAGAGGCAGCGCGGCGACCAGCTCGGCAGCAGGGAACGGCCGGTACAGCCGCACGGTGAGTACTCCCACGCGCTGCCCGCGGCGGTTGAGCTCCTCGACCGTCTCCTGGACCGCACCCGCACCGGAGCCCATGATCACGATGACCCGGTCGGCCTCAGGGTGCCCGCTGTACTCCACCAGCCGGTATGCGCGTCCGCAGCGCTCGGCCAGCCGATCCATAGCGTCCTGCACGGCCGCCGGCACCGCGTCGTAGAAGGGGTTGGCCGCCTCGCGGGACTGGAAGAACACGTCCGGGTTCTGCGCCGATCCCCGTAGCACCGGGCGCTGGGGGGTCAGCCCCCGTTCACGGTGCGCCAGGACGCCGGCATCGTCGACGAGGGCCCGCAGGTCGTCCTGCTCGAGCATCGCCACCTGGTTCAGCTCGTGGGAGGTGCGGAACCCGTCGAAGAAGTGCAGGAACGGCACGCGGGTCTGCATCGTGGCGAGGTGAGCGACGAGGGCCAGGTCCTGTGCTTCCTGCACGGAACTGGAGGCCAGCATCGCGAAGCCGGTGGTTCGGGCGGCCATCACGTCGGAGTGGTCGCCGAAGATCGACAGGGCGTGTGTGGCGAGCGAGCGGGCGGCCACGTGGATGACCGCCGAGGTCAGCTCACCCGCGATCTTGAACATGTTGGGCAACATGAGCAGCAGGCCCTGCGACGAGGTGAAGGTCGTGGCCAGCGCCCCGGTCTGCAGTGCGCCGTGCAGCGCCCCGGCCGCGCCTCCTTCACTCTGCATCTCGACGACCCGGGGCACCATGCCCCACAGGTTGGTCTGGCCGGTCGACGCCCAGGCATCGGCGAGCTCCCCCATCGGTGACGAGGGGGTGATCGGATAGAGAGTCACCAGCTCGCTCAATGCATAGGCGACCGAGGCCGCTGCCTCGTTCCCGTCGACACATTCATTCCGCATATCATCGCTCCCCGCAGTCGTGGCTCCTCAAACTATGAGCCTAGAACGTGTCGAACGACCATGGTGACTTGGCCAGCGCAATTCTCAGATTGCGGGCGAGAGCAGGGTCATCCGCGCTGTGGCTTGACGCGCCGACGTGCGGCGGCCACGACAGCTTCTGCGTCGACGGCGTCGCGCCGCGAGCCTCCTGGTCGTAGCCTGCTGAGATGGCGCACGACATGCACGATGTGACTGTCGTCGAGCGGGTCGTCGGCCGCTGCGGTGAGCTGGCGCTGCTGCGCCGCGACGGACATTACGAGATCGTGGCGAACGGTGTCTTCCTCATGGACACTCGGGGCGGCGGGTCGGAACGACTACACGTGAGCGCGGCGGCTGTACGCATGCCACCGCCGGGTCGGATGCTGATCGGCGGCCTTGGCGTGGGGTTCTCGCTGGCCGCGGCGCTCGCTCATCCCGGCGTGGGCGAGGTACACGTCGTCGAGCGGGAGCCTGCCGTGTTGCGATGGAACCGGGGCCCGTTGGCACCGGTGAACGCGAACGCGTTGCTCGACCCGCGCGTCCGGACCTACGAGGCGGACGTGGTCGACTGGCTGGCAAACGCCCCCGCGTGCTCACTCGACGCGATCTGCCTGGACGTCGACAACGGGCCTGAGTGGCTGGTGACACCCGGCAACGCCTGGCTGTACTCGAATGATGGGCTGCGCACCGCAGCGCGTGTGCTGTCACCGGACGGCGTGCTGACGATCTGGAGCTCGGCACCCGCGCCAGCCTTCGTCGCGCGAATGAACGAACATTTCGCTGAGGTGGAGATCACAGAGGTCTCCGCGGCGCAGGGCGAGCCGGACGTGATCGTGCGAGGGCGGGTGCCACTGAAGTCCGCGGCCGCGTGCCCGTAGCCTCTGATCATGAGCACCCTCAACGAAGTTGGCGAACGTGATGCCTGGCGATGTTGGCTATGCGATGAGCCGGTCGACCCTGACGCATCCGTCAACTCGGACCGCGGACCAAGCGTCGACAGCGGCACTTCGCCGAAGGGCAAGAAGGCTGCCCCGGCCGTGCAGCGCCTTGCGCACCGGGCCTGCAACACGCGCAAGGGCTCGGTCAAGCCCTTCGTGGCCTGGTCTCCGGAGCTGTTCGTCGTGGAGCCTGCCCCGATCGTGACGACCGTCGAGCGGTTGACCCGCAAGGGCGGCCGAGAGGTGGTAGCCCGCTGCCCCAGCCGGACCGAAGCCGAGAAGGCTGCCGCATGGCTCCTGGATCGACTGTCCCGGTTCGCGCCCGAGCTAGCGGTGGCGACGCAGGTCGAGGCGGGCGGTGGGCAGTTCCTTCTGGTGCTGCGCGCAGTCTGAGCGCGCTGGGGCGTTGACTTTTCGAAACCCCCGTTCGGCATTGGACTCTTGGGTCGTAGGCCTGCCCGATCCTCCCCTTGCTGTCCTTCGCGGCGGGGATGATGAGCGGGTGAACACGCCAGCCGCCTACTGGATCGCCGTGTCGATCGGCGCCGTGATCTGCGTGAGCCTCTGCGTCGCGTGCCGGCGATGGCCCGGGCCCTGGGTCGGGTGGGCCGGGCGCGCGATCTCAGTCGTCCTGGTCGCCGACGCCGTCTTGTTCGTGAGTGTCCCGCTGGCCGAGGGCCGTTGGTCGGTGCAGGCCTCGCTTCCGCTCGCGCTTTGTGACGTGGCGTTGATCGTGGCTGCTATCGCCTGCTGGTGGCCACGGTGGTTGCTGGCCGTGGAGCTTACCTACTTCTGGGGACTCGCCGGCACGCTGCAGGCGGTAGTCACGCCGGACCTGTCCGCGGGCTTTCCCCAGCTCGAGTTCTTCATGTTCGTCGTCGGCCACCTCGGGATCGTGATCGCGGCCCTGTTCCTCGTGGTCGGCCTCCGGCTGGAGCCACGTCGTGGCTCAGTGATGCGCGTGTTCGCGATCACGGCGGCCTACACGGCGTTCGTCGGCAGTTTCAACTGGCTGACCGGCTCCAACTACATGTACCTCGCGGCGGTCCCGACGCATGGCTCGCTACTGTCTGTGCTCGGTCCCTGGCCGTGGTACATCCTCAGTGCCGCCGTTGTCGCTCTAGTCCTGCTGCTGATCCTGGATGCACCGTTTCACCGCCGCAGGCCCTTCAAACCAAGCTGAGCCGGTAGTCGCCAAGCGGCTATGGGATAGGCCTGGCGATCGCCGCGGCGTCAGGCGACTCGGACCCTTTGGATGAAGCGGCGGATTTCGGCAGCCGAGTCCGGGTCGGCACGGTGGAGGATCGCGTTGAGCTCGTGCCGCTCGGCTGGGGTGTTGTAGCTGGCCAGTTCGCGCTCAAGCGTCTCTCGAGAGGCGCGCGACGCGCGGCGAGTGCGGAAATCGTCACGGGTTGCGTGCCAGAGCAGGGACAACGAGGTTCGGTGCTCCAATGTGGGCTGTTCCTGGGCGATGAGGTTCATGCGGTTTAGTCTTCACAGGATCAACCCATGCGTCCAATGACTGGATGACATGCTATCCATGCGCTAGCGTCATGCATGTGGATACTGACGCCGTTCGCTGGTTCCAGCAGGTTGCCGATGGTATGACGGTCACGGAGGTGAGCGAACTCGAGCGGGTCACCCAATCAGGCGTGTCTCGCGCCCTGGCCCGGCTGGAAGCCGAGGTCGGCACACCCCTACTGCGCCGGTCCGGTCGCACGCTGCGGATGACCCGCGCGGGCTCGGCGTTCAAGCGCCACGTGGATGCGATGCTGCACCAGCTGGACGATGGGCTCGCGGCCGTGAACCAGCTCATTGAGCCAGAGACCGGCACGGTAGCGCTGGCCTTCGAGCTCTCGCTGGGCACATGGCTGGTGCCCGACCTTGTCAGCAGCTTCCGGGCAGATCATCCTCACGTTCAATTCGAGCTCAAGCAGGTGCGAGGCGAGTTGGTGACCTCGGTGCTGGGCCGGGGGGAAGTCGACCTGCAGATCTCGACCGTTCGGAATACGGACCCAACTATGCAATGGCGACAGCTGGCGATCGAGCCGCTGCGGTTGGCAGTGCCGAGCGGGCATCCGCTCGCACGGCGAGTGGTGATCCCTCTCGCCGAGGTGTCGTCGGAACCGTTCATGATGCTGCGTCCCACGTCTCTGCTGCGTCAGCTGTGCGAGGACTTGTGCAAGCAGGCCGGATTCCGGCCAACAGTGGGCTTCGAGGGCGACGACCTGCCAACCGTGCGTGGTTTCGTGGCTGCCGGGCTCGGTGTTGCGATCGTGCCGGCCCTGCGCGAGGGATCGCCAGACGCGGTGACTGGGCCTCTGCGCCACATAAAAATAGCCGACCCCCAAGCGGTCCGCGGGATTGGCCTCACCTGGTCGACCGAACGTCGGCTGCTACCCGTCGCCGAGCTGTTTCGTAAGCACGCGATTGACAGAGCAACCGCGGGATTGTTTCCTGCCGTCGCGAAGGGTGGTTGAGGGCAGGGACTTCATGGCGCGGCCTCAGCGCGGCGCGCACGGTGTCTGGACCGAACGGTCATCGGTGCTGCCGAGAGCGTCGACGAAGGCAGGTGAGCAATCGCCGCTCGTGATCACAAGCTGGCCGATGATGCATGCCGATGAACGGCCCCGCCCCGGGCCAGCGTCGCCACCCGACTCAACTGTTCGCGGGCCGGATGCCTGGATCTTCAATCTGACGCGACTTCCGGACGCGGCCGGTACAGGTCGAGCAGCCGAAGCAGCTCCATCGGAATCGGGAAGGCGATCGTGGAGTTCTTCTCGGCGCCGAGCTCGAGCAGAGTGCCGAGCACTCGCAGCTGCATGGCGGCCGGATGCGCCTCGAGCACCAGGGCCGCCTCGCCGAGGTTCGCGGCCGCCTCCTTCTCGCCCAGCGCGTGGATCACCTTGGCTCGCCGGTCACGTTCGGCCTCGGCCTGGCGGGCCATCGCACGCCGCATGCTTTCGGGGAGGATAACGTCCTTCACCTCGACGATGGTGACCTTGACGCCCCACGGGTCGGTGACCCCGTCGATCACCCGCTGTAGTTTTTGGTTCACGTCATCGCGCTTGGTGAGCAGGTCATCCAGGCTGGTCTGGCCGAGGATGCTGCGCAGGGTGGTCTGAGCCACCTGCTGCGTCCCAAAGCGGTAGTCGTCGATCGAAAGCACCGACCGAACCGCCTCGATCACGTTGAAGTAGACGACCGCGTTCACGTGGACCGTGACGTTGTCCTTCGTGATGATGTCCTGCGGCGGGATGTCGTAGGTTTGGGTGCGGAGGTTGACTCGGGTTAGCCGGTCGATGATCGGGATGATGAAGATGAGTCCCGGTCCCTTGATCGGCTGGATCCTGCCCAGCCGCAAGATCACCCCGCGTTCGTACTCGGGCAGCACCTTGAGCGCCGCCGAAATGAGCAGAGCCACGGCGATGACCGCCAGCGCGATTCCGATGAGTGTCCCGTCGGTCATATTGTGTCCTTCCCTTGTTCGGATGACTGCGCGCCGGCGGCCCCTTCGGCAGCCGGGTCTACGAGCAGCACCAGTCCGTCCATGCCGACCACCCGTGTGCTGTCACCCGCGTGCAGTGGTGGCCCCACGCTGCGCAGAGACCACCAGGAGCCCTCGGTGAATCCGCTCCCGGTGGTCCCGTCCGCCTCCCGCACCAGCACAAGCTGGCCGGCGAGCAGGTCTGCGCCGGTAGTCGTCGACGGGACCGAGCGAGTGCGGAACGCAAGCCTGCCAGCGAGGACTGCCGCGAGGAACATGACGATCGCCAAGGGCAGCGCGGCACTCAGGTCGACGGCCACCCCTTCGGCGTCGTCGAACAGGAACAGGGCAGAGAGCACCAGCACGACGGCTCCACCGAACGCGAAGCCGGCTACCCCGGGCGCGAACAGCTCGGCGACGAAAAGCCCCACCGCCAGCGCGAGCAGGAGCAGGCCGACGACGTTGACAGGGAGCACCGAGAGGCTGAACAGCGCCAGCAGAAGTGCGATGGCCCCGGTTGCGCCAGCGACCCCGACGCCAGGCGTGGCCAGCTCGTAGATCAGGCCGAGGGTGCCAAGGGTCAGCAGGAGGAAGGCGATGTTGGGGTCGGCGAGACCCTGGAGGGCAACGCGGAAGAAACCCATCTCGTGGCGTTCCACCACGGCCCCAGCGGTGTGCACCGTCAGCTGTCGGTCCGCGGCGATGGTCACCTTTCGGCCATCCGCGGCCTGCAGTGCGGCCCCCAGCGACGACGCCTTGGCATCGACAGCGCCCAGCTCGAGCGCCTCGTCCACCGCTGCGGAACGCCCCTTACGCACCGTGTCCACGGCGAACTCAACATCCCGTCCCCTCAGCGTCGCCAGCGCCTCGGCCTGCGCGGCGCTGTCGTTGACGATCTTGTCCGAGACGGACTCGCCCTCGAGACCGACGGGAGTTGCAGCGCCGATCGTGGTGCCGGGCGCCATGACGGCAACGTGGGCCGCGAACGTGATGATCGCGCCGGCCGAACCTGCGCGAGCCCCTTCGGGGCTGACATAGACGATGACCGGCACCGGGCTGGCCAGCATGTCGCCGACGATGTCGCGCATCGCCTCGGCCAGGCCACCGGGGGTGTCGAGCTCGATGACGTACGCGACGTAGCCGCTCCGGTCGGCCCGGGCGAGCCCATCCCTGATGTGGTCGGCCACGACCGGAGTGATCGGGGTGTCCACCCGAGTCACCAGCACTCGGTTCGTCGCATCCCCGGCGGTCGCCGTTCCGGGCAAGAGGAGCCCGATCGCGGCGACTCCGCCGAGTACGGCGACCAGGAGCCGCCTTGTCAACACCAGGCAGCGGATCATCGGGATCACCATCCCTCGCCTCTATGCTACGTCGCGGGCCCGCCGAAAGAACGCGAACGACTTCTGTTCCATCCTGAGCTGGTTTCGGGACGCGGAGTTCGAGGAGCTGTCGTTAGCCCACCTTGGTCGCGCGCTCGGCCGGGCCGACAGGGTGCATTCCAGAGGTAAGGGCTCGCGCGAGAATTAGCGCTTGGCGACCGTCCGCTCATCGGCACGATCACGTGCACATCAAGCATGTGCGGATATCGCGACATGGCGCCGCCGGTTGTCACCGGCCACTTTGGATGTTTGCCTGGAGCACGCCCAGCGCCGTCAGGCTGACCAGTGGGTTGCTTTGCCGCTGTCCGGACGGGCCCCATTCGGCGTAGCTGTGGCGGCTGGCCACCCGATCGGCGGTTGCAGCGTTGGGTTCCTCCAGAGGGAAACCGCCGTCGGGGAGCCACTTGGATTCAAGCAGGGCCAGCGCATCGGCGCAGCGCGGGTCGCCGATGCGTCCCAGCTCGGCCATCACTTGCAGGGCGAACAGCACGTCGTAGAACTGGATGGGGTAGTTGATCCGGTCCGGACGGCCGCCCCAGTCGGGCACGATCAGGGTGTCGTCGCGCACGTGCCACAGAAGCCGTCGGGCAAGCACCAGGTCGGCCACCTTCTGGGCGGCGTCCAGGGCCGGTTGGTGGCCGTGGGCGTGTCCGTATGCCCATAGACCCCGTGCGGGGATGAGTGATTCCTGGAACGACGACACGGTGGCCTGGGGGCGCTTGTCGCAGTTCCAGCCCCCGTCCGGCCACTGCCAGTCGATCAGTCGGTCGACCACCGCGCGAGTGCGTTCGTCCTCCAGACCGAGCCGGACGGAGTACCAGATCGCGTTGCCGTCCATCGAGGCGCAGTGGCGGACCCGGTCTTCCTGGCCAGGGTGGATCGCGGTCAGGGGCGACTCCATGAAGTGCCTGGAGAAAAGCCAGTCGTAGACGCGGTGCACCAACGGTCGCAACGCCACGTCGCCGGGCGGGTAGTCGATCAGGGCCAGACAGGTCAACGTCCAGTGCGGGCCCTGCCACTTGCGATAGACGTGGTGGAGGGTCTTCTCGTCCTGCTCGAAGATGCGCAACAGCGCGCGTGAGGTCGGCGAACCGGGGATCCGCGCCTGCAGTGCCCGTGCTTTGGCCGACTCAGGGGACATCCCCGCCAAGAGCCCGGCCATATACGCCAGCACCGGATCATCCGAGCCGCACAGCCTCTCGATCAGATGCTCGGACGCCGCCCGTCGCTGCGTGGCGACGTCGGAAGCCTCGTCCATGCCTGATGGTAGCGGGCGTCAGGCAAAGCGGCGGCGGGCAACCACTTGCGCACACGCGCGGCATACCCTCAGAGGGTGTTGTGGCAGACAACCACCACGACAACCACCGCAACCGCCACAACCGAAAGCCCACTGTGAACACGAGAATCCCTCCCGCCCACTGCAACAGCACTGCTGCCACGACCGCTGCGAGCGTGACGCGATGAGCCGGCGCGCATCCAAGAGCACGGACACGCTGCCCGCCTTGCCACCAGGCGGGCTACGAGTGGTGCCACTGGGCGGGGTGGGTGAGATCGGTCGCAACATGACCGTCTTCGAGCACGCCGGCCGGCTCCTGGTCGTTGACTGCGGGGTGTTGTTTCCCGAGGAGCACCAGCCCGGTGTCGACGTGATCCTGCCCGACTTCACCTGGATCCGGGACCGCCTGGACCGGATCGACGCCATCGTGCTCACCCACGGCCACGAGGATCACATCGGCGGCGTCCCCTACCTGCTGCGCGAGCGGCCGGACATCCCCCTGGTCGGTTCGAAGCTCACCTTGGCCTTCATCACGGCCAAGCTCAAGGAGCACCGCATCATCCCCAAGACCGTCGAGGTCCACGAAGGACATCGACAGAAGCTGGGACCGTTCGACTGCGAGTTCATCGCCGTCAACCACTCGATCCCCGACGGCCTCGCCGTGGCGATCCGGACCCGGGCCGGGCTGGTGTTGCACACCGGGGACTTCAAGATGGACCAGTTCCCCCTGGACAACCGCCTCACCGACCTGGGCTCGTTCGCAAGACTGGCCGACGAGGGAGTCGACCTGTTCCTGGTCGACTCCACCAACGCCGAAGTCCCCGGATTCACCACCTCCGAGCGCGACCTCACCCCTGCCATCGAGACGGTGTTCCGCACCTGCCCCGGGCGCGTCATCGTCTCCAGCTTCGCCAGTCACGTGCACCGCATCCAGCAAGTCCTCGACGCCGCGCACCAGCATGGGCGCAAGGTCGCCTTCGTGGGTCGTTCCATGGTCCGCAACATGGGCATTGCCCGGGACCTGGGCTACCTCACCATTCCCAAGGGTCTGGTGATCGAACTCAAGGCGATGAACAACCTGCCCGCCAACAAGATCACCCTCATCTGCACCGGTTCTCAAGGCGAGCCGATGGCAGCGCTCGCACGGATGGCCAACCGCGACCACCCGATTCGGATCACCGAAGGCGACACCGTCCTGCTCGCCAGCTCGCTGATCCCCGGCAACGAGAACGCCATCTACGGGGTCATCAACGAGCTGACCCGATGGGGCGCGAACGTGATCCACAAGGGCAACGCCAAGGTCCATGTCTCCGGGCACGCCAGCGCCGGAGAACTGTCCTACGTCTACAACATTGTCCGGCCGGCCAATGTCGTGCCCGTCCACGGCGAGTGGAGGCACCTTCGCGCCAACGCCGACATCGCGATCCGCACCGGAGTGGACCCCGACCGGGTGATCATCGCCGAGGACGGATCGGTCATCGACCTCGTCAAGGGCCGGGCATCCATCACCGGGAGCGTCCCGGCGCACTTGGTCTTCGTCGACGCCATGACCGTCGGCGGCGCCACTGAGCAGTCCCTGAAGGTCCGCAGAAACCTGGCCGAGGAGGGCGTCGTGACCATCGTGGCAATCGTGAACCCCGACACCGGCAAGCTGGCCGAGAAGCCCGACTTCCTCGCGCACGGCTTCGAACATGACGACCTCACCTTCGACACAGCTGTGCCGGTGATTCAGAAAGTCCTGACCGCGGCCGCCAAGGAAGGTCTCGACCCAGAACAGACCGAGGCGCTGATCAGCAAGGCCGTGGCCACCTGGGCCCACCGGACCTACCGACGCAGCCCGCTGATCATCCCCGTCATCATTGACGCATGACGCGGGTTGTCATTGACGCATGGCGTGGGTTCCCCTCGAGGAGCTCTGATCGTGTGAGGTCTCCCTTCGGCAAACCCTTACGGAATGACGGCTGAGACCGCTGGGTCGGTCAGGCTCGCAGGTCGCGACGATCGAAGAAGAACATCCCGCCAGCGAGCGCAGCCAGGCAGACCCCGAGCAATACTCCGATGCCCGGCCAGCTGAACCCCGATACCAAGGGGTCGTTGAGCAGGTACCACCGCCACAGCATCAGCGGCCGCACGTCCCCTAGCCACGTCACCGTCGCAGCCATTCCGTAGATCACGTACGACACGAAGGTGTACCCGGCCACGGCCGAGAGGCCGTACCCACGTCGGCCGGTAGCAGCCGCGATCGCCTGGGCTACAAGGGACAGTGCCAGGGTGAAGATCCCCATCTGCACACAGACCGCGGCAAGGTTGGCCGCGGGGAGGTCGAACTTCACCGGGGCGTTGAGCGCGGCCAGGACCACCCACGTCGCCAGGGTCAGGGCCGTGATCCCGATCGTGACCGCTGCAGCCTTCTGCAGGTATGCCGACCAGCGCGGAACCGGTTGTGCGAGAAGGAGATCCAGGGTCCGTTCCTCCTCCTCGCTGGCAATCGAAGCCGAACCGCGGCCGAGCCCGAAGACCAGCAGCACGGCGGGGAGGAAGAAGGCGAACACCTGGGTGTTCAGGTAGCCGGCCGGCGAGGTCAGGCTGGAGCCGCCGAGCAGTGCCTGCATCGCCGGGGACATGTTGGCGTACAGGGAGTCCAGAGACGGGTCGGAGCGTATTTGAGGGTAGATCGCGGCAATCATCGCGACCAGCGCGAAGACGGACGCGACCCACACGACCAGTGACGTCCGGCGTAGCCTCAGCTCGCTGGCCAGCAGCTTCACCGTGCGCTCCCGGAGGCGTCAGGGCCGTCCAGGATCTCGAAGAACGCATCCTCGAGATCCGTGTGCGACACGTCCAGCGCGTGCACCGGGAATCGCGACACCGCTTTCAGCACATCGTCCATGTCGCCGGAACAGGCGAAGACCACGACGTCCTCGTCGATCGCCACCTCGGACACGCTCGCGATCACCCCCATCGCCCCCGCAAGCGGCTCGAGATCGGCCGGATCACGCGGCCGGACCCGGCCGCGCCGGCGGGCCTTGACGCTGATCTCGGCGACGTCTCCGACCAGGGCGATCCGGCCCTCCCGCATCAACGCCACGCGAGAGGCTATCTGCTCAACCTCACTCATCACGTGGCTGGACAGCAGGATGGTCGTGCCGTCCGCCGTGGCCTCGCGGACCAGAGCTGCGAACTCACGCTGCAGCAGAGGGTCAAGTCCCGACGTGGGCTCGTCCAAGACCAACAGCTGCGCCCTGGGAGCAAATGCCAGCACCAGTCCGACCTTCTGCTTGTTGCCCTTCGACAGGTCGCCGATCCGACGTGACAGGTCAAGGTCCAACCGGTCGGCGAGGGCGGCCACACGCGCCGGATCCAGCCGCGGTCGCGCGAACGCGAACCGCTGCAGGGTCTGATCGCCGGTCAGCCGTGGTGGGATGACGAGTTCGCCGGGCAGATACGTGGCAAGAGTCCTGACCGCCACCGAGTCCCGCACGCTGTCGTGCCCGAAGACCGACAGCGACCCTGATGTCGGACGGATGAAGTCGAGCAGGGTGCGCATAAGGGTTGTCTTGCCCGCCCCGTTCGCCCCTACCAGGCCCAACACCTCTCCCGGGGCGACCCGAAGGTCTACATCCACAATCCCGCGCGCGCGACCACGACCGTATGACTTCGTCAGCGATCGTGCATCGATCGCGGGGAAGGGTGACATCACCCCCAAAACATAGAGCACCCTGCCGGGCGCCTTGGGCGGTGGCCGGTCGTGAGCGCGACGGCAGCACCCGCTATGGGTGCTGCGTACCCTGATTGCGCCATGGCCCCCGGACGGGCATCGTGGAGCCAAGCCCTGAGACGAAGGTGGACGAATGTCAAAGAAAGGCTCCCCCTCCCCCACCACCTCGCGCGGCCGGGCCCAGCTGTGAACCCCCAGTTCGACTCGTGGGCGGCGAGGGTTGCGCCCGTCGAACGCTCCACGGCCCAGGCGCGCGCGACCTATGACCGGCTCGCACCGTGGTACGACTGGGTCGAAGCGCCGTTCGAACGGCGCGCCCGGGCTGCCGGACTGCGCCTGCTTGACGCCCGACCTGGCGAAGACATCCTCGAGATCGGCGTCGGCAGCGGGCACACCCTCGCCGCACTGGCCCGGCAGGTCGGTCCCGACGGCTCCCTCATCGGAATTGACCTGTCGTTGCGAATGACCCAGGTCACCCGCAGACGCCTCACTCGCGAAGATCGGGGCATCCGACTCGCCCTCATCCAGGCCGACGCCTGTCACCTGCCACTTCACGCTGCGAGCTTCGATGCCATCACCATGAGCTTCACCCTCGAGCTCATGGCCACCGAAGACATCCCGGTCGTCTTGGCGCAATGCCGCCGGGTGCTGCGGGACACCGGCCGGATCGTCGTCGTCTCATTGGCTCTTGGAGACACACCGAGCCTGATGACCCGGCTCTACCTCGCCGCACATCGTCGTTGGCCACGGACGATCGACTGCCGACCGCTACCGCTGCACGACGTGTTGGTCAGCAGCGGCTTCACTGTCGAAGGAACCTGGGCCGGCGCCATCGGCGGACTCCCGGTGACGGCGATAGGGGCACGGCGATAGGGGCGAATTCGGTGCGCTCATTGGAGGGCCACCAACCCGACGAGCCCTACGACGTACAGGGCCAGCACTGCCACGGAGTCCACTCCCATCCGCAGGACCTGTCGCTTCGGGCGAAAGACCAGCCCCACCATGTACACCACGGTCAACAGGCCACCCAGGGCAGTCAGGTAGATGTCGCTGGCCCGGAGCTGGGGTAGCACCGCCTTTCCGCTGATGAGCGTGACCACAAGAAACAGCACCGGCAGGAAGGCATTGCCACCGAAGATGTCACCCATCGCCAGTTTGTAGTCGCCCGTGCGGGCGGCCGTCAGCCCGGTCGACAGTTCCGGAAGAGATGTTGCCGCGGCCAGGACCGTGGCGCCGAACAGCACTCCCGACAGACCCAGGTCGCCGAAGAACTTCTCGCCGCTTTGTTCGATCGCCACGCCCGCAACGAGGGTCAGAACTGCGGCGACACCGAAGGTGAGGACCACGCGCCCGGTGCTCTGGTTCTTGTTGGTTGCCTCCTGCTCGGTGATCTTGCGAGAGTGACCGCGCGGCCTGTCCTGCCCGTCTGGGGCCTCACCGCTATCGGCCCACGGCAGATGTTTCCCGGGTCCTCCAATCAACCAGAGCCCGACCACCCACACGATCACGATCAGCACCGGGCCGGGGGTCAGGTGGGAGAAGACCAGACTGCCCGGCAGCTGCGATCCGGCCAGCACCACGAACAGGACGGCCACCACCAGCGCCGCTTCCAGCACGAGCGACAGGCTTGCGGCCATGAACGTCAAGGGTCGCCGGGAACGGACACCGAACGCATCCAGAGCGACCAGCACCACAGTCTGGATGGCGATGCCACCCAGGATGTTTCCCACGGCCACCTCAACGTGGCCTGCCATCGCGGCCGCGACCGCGATCGCGATCTCAGGCAGGTTCGTTGCGATGCTCAGCAGGATCACGCCCCCGAGTGCGGTCCCGAGATGCAGGCGCTCTGCCAGGACGTCGGCATGGTCGGACAGCTTGATGCCAGCACCCCAGATCACCCCTGCGGACGTCAGGAAGACGACCAGCAAGAGCCAAGCCGGCAGGGATGACATCGGGGGCCTCTCTGAGTTGCGGTCTTGGGGCTGGCCGGCGGGATCAGGACCTCGAGGAAGCGGCCGGGCCCGCCTGGGCAGTGGGCGGCAGGCCCAGCAACAACAGGTCGCCGCCGGTGTCTTCTCCAGCCGCTGAGGAGAAGGCGGCGAAGCCTTCAAACACCCGTTGTCGTTGCTGTATGGGCACCCGGGCCAGGATCGCGTCAAGCTCTTGGGCGCGCCGCGTCGTCACATCCGCAACGAGCCGGGCGCCCTTGCTGGTCAGCTCAAGCAGGACCTCGCGGCGGCTGTCGGGGTTGGTGATCCGCCTGACCCAGCGTCCCTTGACCAGCCGGTCGGATGTGCGGGAAAGGGTGGAGGGGTGTACGCCTGTTCGCTCAGCGAGCGTTCCGGTGCGCAGCGGGCCATGGGTCGACAGGAGCACCAGGATCCTGAACTTCGGCAAGGTGACTTCCTCAAGGGCGGCGGCCATGGAACGGGCCACGACCGCCAACAACGCCCGAGAGGCCAGCACCGCCTCGACCGACAGGGCGTCCCTGACTCCGCTCGTCCCAACATCCTCGGCAACCGACTGCCGGGCCGTGACCGGGCCACGCTCAGGCTTGACTTGTTTCACGACCGCAGCATACAAAAATGCCGGTGCTACCGTGCAAACATTGCAGTGGTACATGCGTTTCGCGCTGAAGCAGGCATGCCTCGCGACCCGCCCAAGCCCTACAAGCCCTACAAGCCCTACAAGCACAAGGAATGCTGAGGTGCGGTGATGACTGCCAATCCCACGCGTCCGCCCCGGGCGCTGGTCGTCCTGTCCGGGCTGCCAACACACCTGTACCGGCACGGGTGGGGTTGGGTTTTGGGGCACCGGTTCCTACAGCTGACGCACACAGGACGCCGCAGCGGGCGGACGTACACCACGGTCCTGGAGGTGATCCGCTTCGACTCGGCGAGCGGGGAAGCCACGGTCATGTCAGGGTTCGGGCCCGGCTCCGACTGGCTGCGCAATATCCAGGCAAACGGTCGCGCCGAGGTCAGCATCGGGCGGTCCTCGTTCCTGTCCACCTACCGTGTGGTCCCGATCGAGGAGGCGATGGCGGTCTTCGCGGACTACGAACGACGCAACCGCTTCGCCGCCCCGGTGGTGCGCCTGGTCCTCAGCCGTCTGCTGGGCTGGCGCTACGACGGCTCGGAGTCGGCCCGGCGTAGGGCGGCTGAGCAGCTGCCCTCGGTTGCGTTCCGGCCGAGCTGATGGATCCGGCTCGGTGACCCTTCGACTACGCCGGCGTGCGGACGACGACCGGGCACTTGGGCATGGTGGGTGCAGTGGTCACTGACGGAGCCGCTGACTTCACCCAGGGGTTGCCTGTGGGCCGGGTGCGGCGTCGGCTCGAAGGGCTGTGAGCGCGGCTTGGTGGGTGAGCCAGCCCACGACCTGGTGAGCCTGGTTGTCCAGGACCGGGACCGCCGAGCCGCCGCTGCGGTCCAGCACCTCGATGCCGGCGTCGAGCAGGTCTGTGGCCTTCAGATCCGGCGGCAGCTCGGTCACCTCAGAGACGGGCGTGTCGTCGTGGGCTCCGTCGGCCAGGGCGTCGGCAACCGAGCGTGAGCTCACCGTCCCCCGATAGGCGCCGGTGGCATCCAGCACCGGCAGCACCCCCTGGCCCGATCGGGCAAGCGCCAAAGCCGCGTCCTGGAGCGTGGCGCTTTCGGAGACGCCGTCGGGCACGGCCAACATGACCTTGGACACGGGGATAGCGTCAGCCCGGGGCGTGCCCTGCGCCGGGGAGCTCAGGTCGACGCCCCGGCGGCGCAGCTTCAGGGTGTAGATGGTGTCCCCTGAGATCCGGCGGCTGAACGCGGACGCCAGGACGATCGCGGACATCAACGGCAAGATGATGCTGTACTCCCCCGTCAGCTCGAACATGATGATCACCGCGGTGATCGGTGCGCGGGCCGCGCCGGCGAATACGGCGCCCATCCCGATGAGCCCGTAGGCGCCGACCGGTCCGGCCACCGCCGGGGCGAGCAGGTGCATCACCTCACCGAAAGCGGTCCCGAGCATGGCGCCGATGAACAGGCTGGGGGCAAACACCCCTCCAGACCCCCCGATGCCGATGGTCAGGCTGGTGGCCACCATCTTGCCCACGAGCAGCACCAGCAGGAACCCGATCGTGTAGGTCCCTGCCACTCCGGCCGCCAGCACCGGGTAGCCCACTCCGTACATCTGCGGCAGCACCAGCAGGAGCAGGCCCAGCAGCAGGCCGCCCGCAGCGGGACGTAGCCACTCCGGCCCCCGCCAGATCGCGTCGCATGCGTCCTCGATCAGGTACAGCACCTTGGTGAACAGCACCCCGGCGGCACCACACAACAGTCCGAGCACCGCGAACAGGGCGTACTGCCACAGGTGTTGGACGGTGAAGGCCGGAAGCTGCAGGAACGGGGTGTTGCCCATGGCCGCCCGACCGATGACGCTTGCGGTCACCGACGCCAGCACCACCATGCCGAAGGACTGCGCGGCGAAGTCAGCCAGGATCAGCTCCATCGCGAAGAACACCCCGGCCAAGGGTGCGTTGAACGTGGCCGCGATGCCGCCCGCCGCGCCGCAGGCCACCAACACCCGCATCCGGGGTTCGGCCACCTTGACCACGCGGCCAAGGGTCGAGCCGAGCGCCGCGCCGATCTGCACGATGGGGCCCTCCCGGCCCACCGAGCCACCCCCGCCGATGCACAGCGCGGAGGCCAGCGCCTTGACCCCGGCCACCTGCGGTGCGATGCGCCCGCCCTTGCGCGCCACGGCGTACATCACCTCGGGTACGCCGTGCCCGCGCGCCTCACGGGCGAAGAAGTGCACCAGCGGCCCGTACAGCAGCCCAGCCACGACCGGCGCACCGATGACGAACCACCGGCCCAGCCCAGGCAGATGGGGATTTGCGGCATGACCGGCAGCCGCGTAGTCCTCGTGGCCGGAAAGGATCAGGGTGAACGTTTCGATGAGCCAGCGGAACAGGATCGCGCCCAGGCCGGCGCCGGCCCCCACGATCAGCGAGAGCACCAGCAGGCCCGAGCTGGACGAGCGCAGCAACGTCACCAGCCGCTTGCGACCGGCCTGAAGACGAACCACTGGAAGAGCAGCCCGTAGCCGGTCGCCGGGTGTCCCGGCGGAGAGGGGAAGGTCTGTACTCATGACTTGCAGTATGCAACTATTGTCGCCATACATGGAAATTGGGTGGCGACAGCAGCTGTTGCCGTCACGTGATTCAGCATGGCCGTAAGCGACACATAACCGACCAGCGCTTATGGTCGGGCCCACCGCCGTGACAGCGTTAACACGTGCGGGTACTCGTGACCGGCGGAGCCGGCTTCATCGGACAGGCGGTGCTCGGCGAGCTCGTCACTGTGGCGGACCGTGTCGTGGTGCTGGACTCATTGCGGCCGGACGTTCACCGCGACGGAGGCGGGTCGTCGCGCGCGCGGCTCTCGGCGATCGGTGCGGACCTCGTGGTCGGCGATGTCCGGGACGCACCGGTTGTCGCCGCCGCGCTGCGTGGGGTCGATGTTGTGGTTCATCTGGCGGCCAAGGTGGGGCTCGGGGTTGGCATCGACGACATGGCCGACTACGTCTCGAGCAACGACCACGGGACTGCGGTGCTGCTTCGCGCCATGGCGGCTGGGCGCGTCGCGCGGCTCGTCCAGGCCAGCTCGATGGTCGTCTATGGCGAGGGCCGCTACACCTGCGAGAAGCACGGCCCGATGGTTGCGGGCGCCCGAACACGAGACGCGTTGTCGCGCGGTCGGTTCGAGCCTCCTTGCCCGGTGTGCGGGTCCGACCTTGCTCCGCGCCCGGTGCTAGAGGACGCACCCATGGACCCTCGCAACACGTATGCCGCGACGAAGGTCACCCAGGAGCACCTTGGCGCGATCTGGGCCCGCGAGACTGGCGGCTCTGCCACCTCGCTACGGCTGCACAACGTGTACGGGCCCGGGATGCCGCGCAATACGCCATACGCCGGCGTCGCGTCGATCTTCTCCTCCGCGTTGGATCGTGGCGAGGCGCCCCGGGTGTTCGAGGACGGCGGTCAGCGACGAGACTTCGTCCACGCCAACGACGTGGCCGGCGCGTTCGCGACGGCTCTGGGCGTCGCGGAGGACCCGTCCGGGCAGGACGAGGCTGGACGCCATCGGGCATACAACGTCGGGTCGGGCATCGTCTCCACCGTCGGAGATCTGGCCCGGGCGTTGTCCATCTCACGGAACGGGCCGCCTCCTGTTGTGACGGGAGAGTACCGGCTGGGTGACGTCCGCCACATCACCGCATCGAGCGAGAGGATTCAGGACGAGCTCGGTTGGCGCGCAACGGTTTCCCTGGCCGACGGGGTGTCCGGGCTGACCTTCGACTAGGGGCTCGGAACGCTGTGGTCAGGCCGGTGGGTGCGTTGGCAGCTCGACGTCGAAACGGCATCCGCCGTCGACGTTGGCCACGGAGATCGACCCCGCATGCGACTCGATCACGCCACGGGCGATGGCTAGCCCAAGTCCGGCTCCGGCGTCACTCGTGCCGCGCTCGGGCTCTCCTCGCCAACCGATCTCAAAGACCCGCGCCAGGTCGTCATCCTTGATGCCGCCACACCCGTCAGTCACGGCGAGGCGCGCCCGACCGTCGGATGCCCGTGCCACGCTGACCACGACCTGTCCATGCTCGCGGGTGTGGCGGACGGCGTTGCCGATGAGGTTGGACAAGGCCCGCGCAAGCTCGTCCCCATTGCCTTGCACCGCAAGCCGATCGGCCTCGTCGGCCACGTCCAGGACGAGGTCGACATGCCGACGCCGGGCTTGCTCGCGAGCCTCACCCACGACGTCGTAGGCTAGGTGGCCGGTGTTTTTCGCGTGTCGCCAACCCGGCTGGCGTGATGGCTTTGGGACAATGGCGGCAACGGATTTCGTTGTCTGTCATGGGGGTTCGCGGTGACGTTGGGTTTGGCGCCGAAACAG